>JGI26382J51730_1001410_pt1 | contig 10343 bp, 11 predicted proteins | sample SaaInlV_165m_DNA_2_FD_51730 | JGI IMG/M metagenome (IMG submission 51730) | reverse complement strand
AAAATTATTTTTTGGATTATAGTAATCATCGTCATCCCCACTATAGCCCAAATTCTCAAAGAGATGCTCGTTTAACATGGATATTAGGTATGTTGGATTTTTTACACCGTTAAGGGATTCTTTTAATGACGTTCCAATCCAATTAATTTTTTTAATATATTCTTCAACATGCAAATCAGGATACTCTATTAATTGTGAAAATTTCAAACATTTTTCAATCAAGTTAAAATTTGGATTTTTTACAAAGGATATCCATTCTGCAACTAGTGGATCAAATTTTTCACTCAATATTACTAACTCAGTTTTTTTAGGTATAATTGAGGATCTTTCAATTCTTTTGTGTTTGGAGGAATTTCAATCATTTTTTTGAATGTGGTTGTGCCTAATTTTTCATACACCGTCTTGGTGAAGTCTTTGCCCATACTTTTTCGTACTTGGTATGCTGAAAAATCAGTCCCCATAAACGTGGTAAGATAGTTTTGAAAATCCTTATCGTCCTTTAAGATATTTTCAATTGCAAAAGCTGCCATTCCCTCCATTGCTGTAAATGCTGCATGGTGTTGCTGTATTGGAACTAGCCATTTTTTATAAATATCTAAAAGTTGTGGAATTGATTCTCCTATTTTTGGATCTATTTCCACGTGAGTGAATGTCATCACATCGGGTCCTATCTGTTCAATTAAGAAATGATCTGGATTCAAAAAGAAAAACAGATTTGCTTTTTTTGCAAATGGAAAATCATCTGGCACAGATTGTAATTGGCAATACTCTGAAAGTTTGTTTATTGTTTCAGTGTCTAAGGATAGGATTATGCTTGCTAGTTCTTCATTTATTTTATTTACTTCCATTGCCGCATTTTTATTTACTTGTTGTAAATTTTCCTGTATGGCATGAATTAATTCCTCAATAACGGTCATTTTTACTGCTCCTATGTATCCAGAGTTTACACTATCAAATTTTGATTCATATGGCTCACCTTGTTTATGTAAAATTATTTTTGGGTACCGGGACAGAATAAATTTATTCAAATAAATTATTGAGTCCAGATAGTCCCCATATGTTGTCGTAATTTTAGAAATGTATTGAATTGCATATGTGGAATACACCAAATATTTTGCAGTGTCTTCTTGCATTAATTCTGCAATCCTTGTTTTATTTTCTTTTGCAACTGCATTAAATAGGTCGGTTACAAATTCTTTAGATTGTTTGTCTGCAAATACTTTTTTTCCCTTCAATATTTTTAAATCTGTTAGTTCTGGAAATTTTAATTCGATATTTTTGGGGATTTTTATTCCTAGAAATTCCTCTACTTTTTCTTTGTAGTTTGAAAAAATATCTGCAGCAATGTCTTCTAATTTATCAAATTCCGCTTTTTGACCTATGTCGTCATTTGCCCTACTTGCTAATTTTATAATTTCTTTCTCTTCATCAATTTCAACGGATAATTGTGCAAACAATGCCTCTGTAAATTCTTGAAATTCTCCCAATTTATTTAAAATATCAAAATACTACATTTAACATTAACTTGATTTTTTCAAAGAAGACGTTCTGCCACTAGAAAAAGAATAACAATGAAATATACAATTATTTCCTAGTAATGTATGGCACCTATCATCATAATACCCATTTTGATAGTTACTGTAATTGCACTCTCTTCTTATCTAGTGTACAAATTACTTTTGCAAAATTTATTATCTAAACGATCAATAATTCAAACGCTTAAAAAATACAATATTGATAAGACTCCTTCTCAAATAATTCAAGAATATCATGAAAGTAAGGGGGAGTCATTATCGCCTCAAGAAATTCAGAAACTTGAAAAAAATTATACAAAAAATGAACCAGAACAATTCCTAGCAATGTATGATGCAATTAGAGACAATGAAAAAAATAAAGAAAAATAATTCCTACTTTCTATTTTATCATAAAACTAGATACCAACAGTCACTACTTAGTTATTTTATGATGAAACTAGAGACTAGTGATTCTTACTTGTAATTTTATGGTGTAGTTGGAATTGAAATAAACGGAGTGCCACCTTCACCTACTACTAGTGGAAGTTTACCGTCCCATGCTTGTGTCTTTAGCCATTCTATGTAGAACGGATTGTTGGACAATGCATTATTGATAATTGAAATTGCCTCTGCTTCACCTTGTGCTTCTGCAACGTTTGCTGCTGCTAAACCTACCGCTTGAGCTTCTAATTGTCGTGCTTCTACCTCGATTCTAATTAGATCATTTTCTGCTTTTTGGGCTTTTTGTTCTGCCTCTACTTTCGACTCAATTGCTTTTGCAAATAATGGTGAAAACTCAAAGTCAGTAATTGAAATTACTTCTGTCTCGATATAAAATTGATCTAATCTTTCTCTAATTGCATTCTCAATATCTGCTTTGACTAGTGGTCTTTTAGTAATTAATTCCTCAGCATTATAATTTGCAGATACTTGTTTTACTGTTTCATCGATTGCTGGTTGAATAACTCTATTTTCATATGATAAACCAATTTCCTTGTAAAGATAGTGAACTTTTTCTGTATCAGGATGATAGTTTACGGTAACTGTTGTTTGAACTGTTTGAAGATCTTGTGATGCACTTCTAGTCGATGTATCATACTTTAGTGTACGAACTTCCATTTGGACTATGTCATCTTGAAATGGAATAACAAAGTGGATACCTTCATCCAGAGGTGCACTAGTAAGATCTACTGCATTCCAATGTGTCAGTATGCCTCTATTACCTGCATCTACAATTTTGACGGATGCTGAAGCTACCACTCCAATTATGATTAGAACAAGTATCGCTGCAAGAATTATTTTAGCTCCACCCAGGTTTACGTTAGGTGAGGATGATTGATATTTTGACATCGGATATACTAAATTTTTGCTATTATTATACCCATCATAATTTTCTTTTTCATTCTAAAAGTATCGCCTCAACAGATTTATCCTGTTTCTTACATGTACTATCATGGAAGCTGACTTTTCATGGATTTATCTTATTATTTTCTTAATGGTTCCATTAGCTCGTATTTTGCCCCGTGTTTTGAAAAAATTCAAACTTGGCGGATTTCAATCTCAGGAAATGCCTCAAAGGCAATTTGAATCAGATTTTAACAGGTATGAAGAGCAATCGGATAAACAATTTCAATCAACTCCAACCGAAGCCCAAGAAATTCCAAAGTCTTCCAAGCCTCAAACCAAAAACATGCTTGTTTTAGGTGAATTGCATAGAGGAGTAAAATTATTTGAAAACGTTCAAAAAAATACAGGCTTAACGAATGAAGAACTGAATTCCATTTTAGAAGATTTGGAAACAAATGGTTTGATGAAAACTCAGCAAAAACCAGGACTAATGGGTATGAAAACAGAATTGCTGCCAACAGACAAGGGATTCAAGGAATACTATTCTTAGACTTTTCAAATATTATTTCATTTAGAATGCTGCTATTTTGTTTTAATCATATTTGTTCATCTAACGCAAGAAAATTACATCTAGATCGATACTAATTTCGATAGGATACTTCATCATCAATGGATTCATCACAATTTTATGAATTGTAAGAAAGGGTTTATCCACAGTTTTGCATATTTTTCTATTTTAGATAAAACCTGCTGCATCCATTGCGGTGCTGATGAGTCTCTTTAGTCTAAGCGGGTGCTTGTAAATTTTTAAGAATAATCTGTGTGCCGGGGGCGAGTTTCGAACTCGCGACCTCCAGATTATGAGTATTGCCTTAGTTGGAGAACCGTTAGAGATTACCAATTGAACTGGCACTCTAACCAGGCTGAGCTACCCCGGCATATCATATTCCTGAAAATATGGGAAATTAAATGATTCTACTTGATAAAAATTCTTAATTTTTTGCCTCTACAAGAATTAATTCTTCAAAAAATAGTTTTTTCTTTGCAATAATAGTAGTTTTCATACCTAATTTTTCAGCGTAATCTATGAGTTTTTGATAGTTGGACAAAGAAGAAGTTACAAAAATGAATTTTCCAGTGTTTTTAAGATTTTTCAAAGCTGAATCAAATATCTTTTTAGGTATTTCAAATCCCTCAATACCCCCATCAGTTGAAACATCTAAAATTTCATCAGTTGCAAGATAAGGTAAGTTACAAACAATGAAATCAAATGTTATTTTTAATGCATCTGAACCATTGCAACAAATCAAATTATTTGTTTTGTAAGAGCTTTGGTGTTGTAATACATGATAATTAATATCAGTTCCAACAACAAAAGAAAAATTTTTGCAAAGCAGTTTTGTAAGATATCCAGAACCACTTCCAATATCTAGAGCACAATCTCCTTTTTCATTTTCAATGTTATTTGCAATAAAAAAAGTATCCTCAGATGGAGGATACTCATCATCTTGCAAGAATTTGTTTTCCAAGATCAATTATCTCATCTCCTGAAAGTTCGTCAACACGTTTCTCTATAGAACTTTGTTTATTGAATTGTTTTAAAATATTTTTAACAGTTTTTCGCCTATAAGAAAAGATATCATTAATGGTAGAAATTAATTTTTGATCCATATCGATTTTTTTAGAAATTTTTAAAATTACAGAGTCAATTTTTGGAGGAGGTGAGAAATTATTCTTTCCAACATCGGATATTTTTGTAATATCAAAAGCATAAGTTGCAATTATGCTAATTGCCCGTCTATTTTTTGACTGTGCAAGAAGTTTTTCTGCGAATTCTTTTTGGACCATGATCACCCCATGAGAAAAAGAGTTCTGTGCCAACCACTCAATAGCATCTTTACTTCTAGAATAAGGAAGGTTGGAGACAAAAATTGTAAAAGAATATTTTTTCTTAAAACCATCACCGGACTCCAGCATAAGATTATGAAGTGTAGAGAATTTAGATTTAGCCTTTCTAATTAGACGTTCATCAGCATCAATTGAGATAACTTTCTGAGCTTTTTTGCACAATAATGGCGTCAGTATACCAAGTCCAGTTCCAATTTCAAAAACAACATCAGTGTTAGAAATATGGGATTCATCAACAATAAATTCTGCAATAGATTTTGAGTTAAGAAAATGTTGTCCCAATAATTTACGTTTTATCATCTTTTAACGAAGAGATTCATTCTACTCTCACCAGAAATTTCATGTAAAATTCTTTCAGAGATATGTTTTACAGGATCCTTGAACCCAACTCGATCTTTCAAGTCAGCATAACTTTCAAATTTTTTCTTTTCCCTTTCTTCCAACATTATTTTCATGTATGTTTTTCCAATTCCAGGAATTAATTCAAGGGCATGTATACGCGGAGTTAACGGTCTTGCATTGTTAAGATATTCAACAAATTTTGATTCATTAGCAGTTACAATGTTTTCAATTATAGTAGGTAATTCACTTTGAGCAGATGACGAAATATCATCATATTCCATTTTACCCAANACAGATAGAATTTTAGTTCTATCGGTCTTGCCAATGTAAATTTTTTCTCCAATTTCAAAAGTAGAATTTGAAATGCCTAAAACTTCTAAAATAGTTAATCCGTCCTCACCGAGGGCAGTGATAATAATACCGTTCTTTCCACGTATAGTGGAAGATTTTCCTCTTGGATCAAAATCTAAAACATATGCATATTCTTCATACTTTCGAGTAGAGGATTGTGCTCGATGCAAAAATTAATGCTCCAGAAAAATTAGGAATGCTCCTGGATTATTTTGAGTATTTTTTCCAGGGTTTCAGCAAGAATTAACTTTTTCCAACCGAATGTAAATGAACGTAATTCAGCCATACTTGTTGGTCTGATATTAACAATTTCAACAGCTTCGTCCTCTGTTAATTCACAATCTTTGATAAGTTGTTTTTTCATGNTCTTTGCATCTTTAGCATCTACAGATGAAAATTTTGAAACATAATCATATGTCCAACGTTGAATTTGATCCATTTCTTCAACGTCAACTTTACCTAAAATTTCTTTTACTTCAGAAAGGGAAATTGCTTGTTTTTTTTGTACTTCTTCCATAATCATACACCGAATGGTTTTATGTGATCTAATCTAGTGATTAAGGTTTTTGGTTTGTCGCCTAATTTCACACTAAGTGTAACAGCACGTCTACCAACATTAGTGATAACGCCAACTTTACCGTGGTATCTTCTGTGTGGCAATCCCTTGTGTTGTCGAGGATCAATGATTACAAGTGCATTTTGACCTTCAACATACTCACGTAACAAAAATGATACTCCTCTAGGAGATTTTTTTGTCATTATAGATCTTGATTTATGTTTAAAACCATGTGAACGACCATGGGACTTCTTAGTTGCCATGAGTGTAAAACCTTGAAAAGCCCTATTTTAACACTTAGAACATAATTTTAAAAACTAACCAATAATATCAGTTCGAAGCTGACCACATGCAGCTGAGATCTCAGTACCCTTTTCAATTCTTATGGTGCAATTAACACCTGCAGAAGATAGAATTCTTTCAAATTCATGAACCCGGTTATTAGAAGGTCGTTTAAAATCACCAGCTGTTGGATTNATAGGAATTAGATTAACATGTGAGCCATTGCCACGTAAAAGTTCAGCTAAATCATTTGCAATTTGAGGGGAATCATTAACCCCGTCCATTAAAGCATATTCAAAAGTTACACGTCTTCCAGTTTTCTTAAAATAATTATAACCAGATTCAATAATTTCTTCAACAGAGTTAGAAGTTGCAGTAGGAACTAATTTTTTCCGCAATTGATTGTTTGGAGCATGTAAAGATATTGCAAGACCAATCTGTAAATTTTCTTCGGCCAATTTTTCAATTCCGGATTTAATTCCAATAGTAGAGATAGTTATGTGACGTTGACCCAAACCAAATCCTCTAGAATGAGTTAGAATTTTTACAGATCTAATCATTTCGTCGTAATTTGCCATCGGTTCACCCATCCCCATAAAAACCAAATTTGTAACATGTTCGCCTCGTTGTTGCAAGAGTTCTGCAAAATGAATCACCTGAGATACAATATGTTCAGCTTTTAGATTTGTTTCAAAACCCATCTGTCCAGTTGCACAAAATACACATCCCATAGCACACCCAATTTGAGTTGAAACACAAATTGTTGATCTTGGATGGCCACCAATTTTAGATGGATCATATTGCATCAAAACAGTTTCAACAGATGCATCATTAGTTAAATTAAGTAATAATTTTGTAGTATCTCCATCCTCACTTACAATACGATGAGTTTCTTTTGCAGAGCCTATAGTGTAACCAGATTCAATTAATTCAGCAATCAAAGTTTTTGGGAGTTGTTTGATATCAGAAATATTTTTAGGAAATTTATAATACAAAGGAAGTAAAATTTGATCTGCACGGTATCTAGGATATCCCATATCAATTACTAGTTGCTCCATTTCCTCAGGAAGAAGACGATAAAGATCAGTCATAATAAAATATCAAATTGTCAGTTGATATTAGAATTTAGTGAATATAAATAAAAAAAATAAAAAAATAAGAGAAAAAAATTCCCTATAGACTAGAAGTCATCAGATGTGATATCTGCACCATGATCTTCCATGGGTTCAACTTCAGGCTCTACTGTAGCCCCAACTTCAGGCTCTACTGTAGCCCCAACTTCAGGCTCTACTGTAGCCCCAACTTCAGGCTCTACTGTAGCCTTAACCTTAGGCTCTTTGGTTTTTTTAGCAACTGCTTTTTTTGCCGCCTTTTTTGGTTTTTTATCGGATTCTTCAGGATCAATAATACCCGCCTCACCTAAAGCAAAGATTACTTCTTCTTCAGGATGGTGAGGACTATCCACCATTCTAGCAATTCGCTTTTTACCAGATTTCTTAAAGTAGATTCTGTAAGTACTTGTATGTGCAACCACATTTCCACCAATAGGTCTAGTAGGATCTCCAAAGAAGACGTCAGGTGATGCCATAACTTGATTGGTTGCAATTGCAGCGCAATCATATGTTTCTGCAATTCTAACCAACAAATGAACAAAATGATTTAGTTTTTGTTGTCTAACAGATAGAGTTCCCCTTCCGAGGTATTCAGCACGGAATAATCCAACTGCAGAATCTGCAACAATTAACTTAACATTATTTTCTTCAATTATAGTACCAGCTTCTTCAAGAATTAAAACTTGATGCGCACTGTTGTATGCACGTGCGACGATGATATTATCTAGAACTTTTTCAGGATCCATATCATGAGCTTGAGCAATTTGAACAATTCTTTCAGGTCTAAATGTTCCTTCAGTATCAATATACAAAACACCGCCTTCAAGTCCACCTTCTTCTTTACTTTTCTGAACCATTACAGACATTGTATGAGCAAATTGGGTTTTACCACAACCAAATTCGCCATAAACTTCTGTTAAAGCTCTGGTTTCAATACCACCGTCAAATAAGGTATCAAGACAATTTGTACCAGTTGTAATTTTACCAATACTTTGTCGAGTTTTATACAGTTCACTTGCACTAATGAAATCTTTAGCAAGTAAACCATTTTCAACTAAATGTTTTCTGGCTTTATTGACAATTTTTTCAGCAGTGTCCTTTTCCATACCAGTAATTTCTGCGATATCGACAGGGCCTCTAACGATGAGGTCCATGACGTTGTGGACACCTGCATCGGATAATTTTCTTGTAGTTACAGGACCTACGCCCTCTAGACTATCTAATCTTAAATCTTCAACCATACCGTATAGTACGGTACCAGTACTTTATAACAGTATTGGTTTTAAAATTGATCGTAAAATTATAAAAACTAAGAAGAAAAATTAACGTCGTTTTCGTCTTTGACCAGGTTTGTTTTGTCCNGGATATCTACCTAAAGCAAATCGTTTTTTGAAATTACTCTTATTTGCAACACTGGAACTATCACCTACGATTTTTCTTCCTTCCACTTTAGGGGTTTGACCTCTAACCTTACCAGCTTTGGTAAGTGAACCGTGTGTTGCCATAACTTAGGTTAAGAATTAGTGAATTTATGTATTTGGGTGACTACCAGTACTTTGCTTTGATCGTTTCAATGACTCGCTCGTGTTCAGGGCTCTTTCTACGTGCATATTTTTCCATTGCACCTAGTGGAACACCTCCAAGAGATCTTGCAATAGCGTTAAAGAANTATCTCTGAGGTCCTTTTGCACCTGTTTTGGTCATGAATTTTTGAATGGCATATTTGAAATTATGTTGCCATGTTTTGTAAAGAACTCCCAATTGTGCAGGTGTCATCTCTTGTCCAATGTTAAAGAACTGAGAGGATTCCAACAATCCAATTGGAACAAAAGTTAGAGCAGTAGCAGTAAACATAGATTCAGGTTGTTCATGTTCTAATTCACTAAGTAATCTAATAGTGTCCCATGAATCCTCAGGAGTTTCATCGTTATCAAGACCCATGATTAGTGTGAATGCAGGAATCCAATAATTTTCATTCATTGTTTTTACACCTTCTTTTACAACCCAGTGCCATTCAGACGGATCATATGGTGCAAGTTTTCTATCAGCATATTTACCAATTAATCTAAGGCTTCCGGTTTCAAGTCCAGCTTGTACACCAATCATATTATCTGGACCAGCTTTCATTATTCTAGACAAATTAGGAAGAAGTTTTTCATCAGCAATTGCACCAGCTAATGTTCCGTGAGTTGGATTAGTGTGTTCGACACCAGTAGACATGATTGCAGTAAATAGCTCCTCTAATGCTTCTCGATTTGGCTCCATTCCTTTTGCAGTTCTTGGGTCCATACCATAAACGAAAATATCATCACTGTGAATCCATGCAGATTTTGATCCGCCTTTCTTAATGTTAACTTCAATTTCNTTTTTTACTTTCTCTGGAGGATAATATCTCAATGATCTTAATGTGACGTCACAAAACTTACATCCTCTCCCACAACCTCGCATCACCTCAACCATTCCATGCATGCTAGGTTCTACAATATCAGGAATTTCTTCTAAATCAGGTCTATCCCAGAAATTGACAAATCGTCCATGCATTTTTTTNCCTTCTCTTTCAAATTCTTTTATGTTAACTTTAAAGTCGCTTCTCTTTCTAAAAGGATCCATATTTTCAAAGTCACCGTCAATCAAATAATTGAAAAATCTTCCAGCATGACCATCAATTTCAGGGGCAATNCCACCTAGCTCTCCTTCTAAAATTGCATAAATTCCAAACTCTTCAATTTTTGCAGGATCATAATTATATTGCCACGTACCAGATGCACCAGAAATTACTTTAGCTTTACTTCCAGTTCTAGCTTTGGCAGCTTTAATTCTATGATGCAAGTCTGCATTGTAAAATTCATCATAAGATGTTTGTTTTCTTCCATAAGTAAATGTCATAGTAACTGGACCCATTCCAAGTGGATCCATTTCATAAGTTCCAAT
>JGI26382J51730_1001406_pt1 | contig 10372 bp, 11 predicted proteins | sample SaaInlV_165m_DNA_2_FD_51730 | JGI IMG/M metagenome (IMG submission 51730) | reverse complement strand
AACTCAAATCCTGACAACATAGATTATCCTATCCCAGGTAATGACGATGCAAGAAGATCAATAGACCTTTATTGTAGTTTAATTAAAGAGACAATCAACAATGCTAAAAGNTCTATACCTGCACCTGAACCAAAAAAAGAATCTTTAAANGAAAATAAAGATAAAACACTAGGNAAAACTACTCAAGAATTAGATAGAGAGAAGCTAGATCAAAAATTTTCTGCAAAAAAAAAGGAGTCATTAAANTAATATGAGTGATATTGAAAATGTTAAAAAATTAAGAGAAGTAACTGGTGCTGGTTTTAAAGATTGTAATTTAGCTATCAAAGAGTCTAATGGTGATATTGATAAAGCTATTGAAATATTAAGAGTTAAAGGTATTTCAAAAGCATCAAAAAAAATGTCTCGAGATGCAAAAGAAGGTGTGATTGCTCTTAGCGGTAATGAAAAAAAAACTTCAGTTATTGAAGTNAATTGTGAAACAGACTTTGTTGCTAAGAATGAGGATTTTACAAATTTTGTTAAAGAACTTAGTGAATTGAATAATNAAAANAATTCAAATGTTGACGAATTAAAAAGTTCTAAAATGAAAAATGGCCAATCTGTAGAAGATAATTTAGTCTCATTAGTTGCAAAAATTGGAGAAAAAATCACAATCGGCAAAACTAAAACAATAGAAAATGAAGGAACATTAAATAATCATTATTTGCACACAGTTGTAAAAGACAACATTGCAAAACTTGCTGTTGTTGTGTCGCTTGAAACAAAAGATNACTCTGATGTAGTTAAAACCTTTGGAAAACAATTATCAATGCATATAGCAGCTTCAAATCCAATAGCNTTAGANTCAAGTTCAATCGACCAAGCAGTTGTCGATAAAGAACAAGAGCTTGTCACAGAAGAACTAAAAAACTCTGGAAAACCCGAAGAAATTGCAAAAAAAATTAGTCTTGGTAAAATGAACAAGTTTAAAGAAGAAAATGCTCTTTTATCACAGGCATGGGTTATGGAGCCTAAGAAAAAAGTTCAAGATATTGTGAAAGAACTATCAATTTCGGATTTAAAAATAAAAGAGTTTTATAGAATTAAAATTGGAGAATAAATGTTTGATGAAAAATCATACAGCANTAAAATGGATAAAGCCATTGAGGTATTTTCTAGAGAGTTGACNTCATTACGTACTGGTAGAGCAAATGCAGCTATGCTAGATTTAGTGAAAGTTGATGTATACGGTCAACAAATGCCGATAAATCAAGTAGGAAGTATTACAACACCTGAACCAAGAATGATAAGTATACAGGTTTGGGATGCTGGAAACGTTGCTCTTGTCGATGCTGCAATTAAAAAATCTGATCTAGGATTAAATCCTCAAATAGATGGNCAATTAATTAGACTACCTATCCCCGAACTAAATGAAGAAAGACGTTCAGAATTAAAAAAATTNATAAAATCAATTGGTGANAAATGTAAAGTTTCAATAAGAAATATTAGAAGAGAAGCAAACGAAGAGTTAAAAAAACTTCTTAAAGANAAAGNNATAGGTGAAGATGAAGAAAAATCATCTGAAAAAAANGTTCAAACAATTACAGATAATCATATTAAAACTGTAGAAGAAAAAGTTTCTTTAAAAGAAAAAGAAATAATGACNATATGAACCCATTAAATCATGTGGCCATTATCATGGATGGTAATGGTAGATGGGGTATTAAAAATAAAAATTCAAGAAACGCTGGTCANAAAGNAGGATTAAAAACAGTTGAACTTATTATAAAAAATTCAATAGACNATAAGATAAAATTTCTTACGCTTTATGCTTTTTCAACTGAAAATTGGAAAAGGCCTAAAAAGGAAATAAATTATCTTTTCAGTTTATTGGAAAATTTTTTAAAGAATAAATTAATTAATTTTGATAAATACAATATTAAACTAAAGGTTATAGGAAAAAAAAATTTTTCAAAAAACTTAAATAGTTTATTAAAAAAAGCAGAGATAAAGACAAAAAATAATAAAAAAATCCAAGTTAACTTAGCTTTAAATTATGGTGCTAAATCTGAAATTATAAATTCAGTGAATAAGCTAAATAAAAATAATTTAAAGATTACAGAAAAAAATATATCATCACAGCTATATACAAAAAATATACCTGATCCAGAATTGTTAATTAGAACAGGTAACACAAAAAGATTAAGCAACTTTTTATTATGGCAATTATCATACTCTGAAATTTTTTTTGAAAAAAAATTATGGCCAGATTTTACTACAAATGACTTTAATAAAATCATAAGACAATATAGATATTTAAAAAGAAACTTTGGNTCAATTTAATGAATAATGAAATCTACAAAAGAATATTTAGCTCTTTTTTGTTAATTCCNTTTTCTGTTTTTTTTATANTCAAAGGTTCATTTTTTTTTATTTTCTTTNTACTAATTTGTTTTTTAATAACTTCATATGAGTGGTATATGATGAGTAAAAAGAAAAAATTTTCTTTGATTGGTTATATTTTTTTATCTTTTTCATTCTATTCAGTGATTGAATTGAGAAATAATTTTCAAGGTGACTATTTTTATTTATTGTTGATTACGACTATATGTGTAGCTACAGATATAGGCGGATATATATTTGGTAAAATTTTTAAAGGTCCTAAATTAACAAAAATTAGTCCCAATAAAACTTATTCTGGAATGATAGGAGGTTTTTTTTTATCAATAATATCGAGCAGTATATTCATAAATAATTTTGATTTAATTCATAAAAAAATTGAATTTACTATTGAAATTTTTTTTATTGTTCTTTTGCTTTCGGCTGTAAGTCAAATAGGGGATATAGTAATTTCATATTTTAAAAGATTATCAAAAATTAAGAATACAGGAAAAATTATTCCAGGGCATGGTGGATTATTGGACAGAATAGATGGTATGATTTTTGCTTTTCCATTTTCTTATATAATTTTGTCTTTGAATCCTCTTATATGAAAAAAAATATTGCAATTTTAGGTTCTACTGGATCAATAGGAAAAACACTATTCAGTATAATCAAAAAAAATAAAAAAAAATTTAAAATTGTTCTTTTAAGTTCAAATAAAAATTATAAAAATTTATTAAAACAAGCATATTTTTTTAATGTAAAGAATTTAATTATAACAGATCGCAACAGTTTTAATATTTTAAAAAATAAAAAATTAAAAAAGAAAATAAATATTTATAACAATTTTGATAATTTAAATAAAATATTGGTAAAAAAAATTGACTATACCATGTGTTCAATTACTGGCATTGCAGGATTAGAACCAACTTGCAAAATTATTAAACACACCAAAAAAATTGCCATAGCAAATAAAGAAGCAATAGTATGTGGATGGAATATTATAAAGAAGAATTTAAAAAGAAATAAAACTAAATTTATACCAGTTGACTCAGAGCATTTTTCAGCTTGGTTTGGTAGCAAAGGTTTTTCGAATAAAGAAATAGATAAAATATTTTTAACTGCATCCGGCGGTCCTTTTTTAAACTATCCAATAAATAAATTTAAAAATATCAATAAGACAATGGCTCTAAAACACCCTAATTGGAAAATGGGTGGTAAGATATCAATAGACTCAGCAACAATGATGAATAAAGTATTTGAAATTATTGAGGCTAGGAATATTTTTGATATTTCTTATAAAAAACTGTCAATACTAGTTCATCCAAACTCATATGTTCATTCAATAATTAATTTTAAAAATGGTATGACTAAATTAATAATTCATGACACTAATATGGTAGTACCAATACAAAATACATTAATTGATAATACTGAAAGCTCTTATATTTCAACTAAACTCGATATAAAAAAATTAAATCATTTAGATTTACAAAATATAAATACAAAAAAATTTCCTTTGGTGAAAATTTTAGATAATTTACCTGATATTACATCTCTTTATGAAACACTAATTGTGTCTGCAAATGATAAATTGGTAAATCTTTTTTTAAATGATCAAATTAATTTTTTAGATATTCAAAAATATTTATTTAAAATTTTAAATGATAAAAAATTCAAAAAGTTAAAGAAAATTCAACCCAAAAATGTCACAGAAATAATCAATTTGGACAATTATCTGCATACAAAAATTAAAAAATTAATATATAAACAGGCATGTTAAAAATTTATACATTTTTAATCTTTTTTATTTTCTCCAGTTTATCTGCAGAAGTTATTAATATGATAGAAATAAATGGTAATAAGAGAGTTTCTGAAGAAACCGTTAAAATGTTTGCAAATGTTTCCATAGGAGAAAATTTTGATAATAATGATTTTAACACAATTCTTAAAAATCTTTATGAATCTAATTTTTTTAATTCAATTGAATTAAAAATTGAGGAAAATGTTTTAATAATTAATGTTGAAGAATTTCCAATTATTCAAAATGTTTCAATTGATGGAATTAATAAACAAAAAATTAAAAAAGAGTTATTAGACAATATATCATTTAAGCCAAGAACTTCATTTAACAAAATTTTTTTAGAAAAAGACAAAAATAAAATCACAGATATTCTTAAAAAATTTGGATTTTATTTTTCAAAAACACAAATATTAATTAAAGAACTTGAAGACAATAAAATTGATTTAGTCTATCAAATTGAAACAGGAGAAAAATCTAGAATAAAAAAGATTACATTTTTAGGTGATAAAATTTATAAAGATAAAAGATTAAAAAGCATAATCATTAGTGAAGAATATAAATTTTGGAAATTTATCTCAGGAAAAAAATTTTTAAATGAGGCAATGATCTCATATGATTTAAATTTACTAAAAAATTTCTATCTTAATAAAGGTTATTACAATGTTGAAGTAAATTCATCCTTTGCAAAACTTATTGACGATAATGAATTTGAATTAATTTATAATATTAGCCCCGGTAAAAAAATTTTATTCAATGATTTCAAACTAAATTTCCCAAAAGACTTTGACTTAACAAACTATAATAAGTTAAATAAATATTTTGAAGATTTATATTTGGAGCCTTATTCATTAAATGCTGTTGAAAAAATTATTGATGAAATACAAATTATTACAACTAATGAACAATTTGAGTCAGTAAATGCAACAATAAAAGAGAATATAATTGAAAATAAAATTAACATTACTTTTAATGTTACTGAAACTGAAAAATCTTATATTAAAAAGATAAATGTATTTGGCAATAATATCACAGCAGAGTCTGTAATCAGAAATCAAATCTTAGTAGATGAGGGTGATCCATTTAATAAAATACTTTTTTCTAAATCAATTAATAATATTAAAAGCCTTAATTTTTTTAGGGAAGTTACATCTGATATAGCTCTAGATGAAAAGGATAATTCAAAAATAATAAATATATCAATTGAAGAAAAACCTACCGGAGAAATTTTTGCTGGCGCAGGTACCGGAACAAACGGTGCAACTGTTTCATTTGGTATTAAAGAAAACAACTATTTAGGTAAAGGAGTATCCGTTGATACAAATGCAAATATTTCCAAAGATTCTATCAGAGGGCGCTTTATTGTTAATAATCCAAATTATAGAAATTCTGAAAAAAGTTTAAATTTTAGCATTCAAGCTTCTGAAACTGATAAACTTGAAACTTATGGATACAAATCCACCAGAACAGGATTTACTTTTGGAACACAATTTGAATATTTGGATGATTTATTTTTTGGTGTGTCTACAGAAAATTTTGTTGAAGATATAGTTGTTACAAGTAAAGCCTCCGCTAAACAAAAAAAAATGGCAGGCAATTATTTAGACAGTTTTATAAGTTTAGATTTTAATCTCGACAAAAGAAACCAAAAATTTGCAACTTCAAAAGGTTACTATAGTTATTATACTATAGATCTCCCTATTTTAAGTGACACGGGTACATTAAATAATACGTACAAATATAAATATTTTACTGAGTTATTTGAGAACAACATTTCAAGCTTGTCTTTATTATTGGGGTCTTCATTTTCTGCAAATGATAAAAATATCAAATTATCTGAAAGATTATTTATTCCTGGATCTAGGTTGAGAGGTTTTGAAAGAGGTAGAATTGGACCGAAAGATGGTGACGATTTTATAGGAGGAAATTACATGTCAGCAATAAATCTTTCTTCATCTATACCTAAAATTTTTGAAAATGCCCAAAATCTTGATTTAGTAATTTTTTTTGATGTAGCTAATATTTGGGGAATAGATTACGACAAATCAATTGCAGAAAATAGTGAAATAAGATCTTCAATAGGTATAGGTCTTAATTGGACAACAGTTGTTGGACCATTAAGTTTTTCTTTAGCACAACCAATAACTAAAGCTGATACTGATGTCACAGAAACATTTAGATTTAACCTAGGTACAACATTTTAATGAAAATTATCAAAAATTTATTTTGTATAATACTTTTATTTTGTTTCACGTCATTGAATTCATACAGTGATGAAATGATAAAATTCATTGATGTAGACAGTTTGCTTGAAAAAAGCATAATTGGTAAAAATATTATTAATGATTTAAATACTACAAATCAAAATAATTTGAAATTACTAAAACCAAAAGAAGAAGAAATTAAAGAAAGTCAAAACGAAATTAATAAACAAAAAAATATTATTTCAAGTGATGAATTAAATATAAAAATTGATGAATATAAAAAAAAAGTATTGATATTTCAAAATGAAAAAAAGAAATTAATTGAAAATTTTAATAAACAAAAACAAAAACAAATAAATGATTTTTTTAATCAAGTTACACCTATAATAAATGAATATATGGAAAAAAACAATTTAAGTATTGTTTTTGATAAAAAAAATATTTTTATTGCTAAATCAGATAGCAATATTACAGCTGATATAATTAAATTAATAAATGAAAGATTGAAATAATGGACTCATTAAATAAAGATCAAATAAAAAACCTTCTACCACATAGAGAACCTATGTTGTTAATTGATGAGTTGACAGATATTAAGAAACTTTCATCGGCTACAGGAATTCTATATTTAAGTAAAGATAGTCCATTTGTACAAGGACATTTTCCAGGTCAACCAGTTATGCCTGGTGTCTTGATTGTTGAAGCGTTTGGGCAAACAGCTGCAGCATTGACTGCTCATGGTATAGATAAGGAAACCTATGCAAATAAACTAGTTTTTTTAATGAGTGTTGAAAAAGCTCGTTTTAGAAGCCCAGTAATCCCTGATTGTAAACTTGAATTAAGAATTGAGTCTATTAGATCACACGGTCGTGTTTGGAAATATAAAGGTGAAGCCTTTGTGGGTGAAAAGAAAATGGCTGATGCTCAGTGGTCTGCTACAATTGTTGACAGAAAATAATTAGTAATATTTATTGATAAGCAATTAATCTTTGTTTTGATAAATAATATTTAATGATTAATCCTTTTTTTGAAAATTCAGGCCCATTCAAAATTGATGATATTTTAAAATTTAGTGATATTAAAAATATCTTTAAATATAAAGATACAAATATTTCTGACATAAAAGACCTTGTTACAGCCTCAAGTAAAGATATTACTTTTTTCCATTCAAAAAAATATGAAACTGCTGCTGTTAATACCAAAGCAGCTTATTGCATAACAACAAAAAAATTATCTTACATATTACCCAATAATTGCCAACCTATTGAAGTAGAAAATGTTCTCATTTCAACAGCTAAAATTACTAAAATATTTTATCAAAATGCTATTACTGATGATTTTGACTCTAATGTAACTGCTATTGAAAGTACCTCTTTTCACAAAAATACAAAACATGGGCAAAATGTATTAATAGGGAAAGATGTAAAAATTGGCTCAAACTGTTTAATTGGGCATAATACAATAATTGAAAGCAATGTTGTTGTGGGTAACGATTGTTCTATTGGGTCTAATGTTATTATTAGAAATTCATTAATTAGAAACAATGTTTCTATTTTAGATGGATGTGTTATTGGAAAAAAAGGATTTGGATTTTTTCCAAATCAAAATGAAAATATTAGATACCCTCACATTGGTATCGTTATAATTGAAGATAATTGTGAAATTGGATGTGGATCAACAATTGATAGAGGTTCTTTATCTAATACAATTATTGGAAAAAATACTTACTTAGATAATCAAGTTCATGTAGCTCACAATAATAAGATTGGTGAAAATTGTATAATTGCAGGTCAGGTTGGGTTTGCTGGTAGTTCTACTATTGGAAGTAATGTTATTATTGGTGGACAAGCTGGAATATCTGGTCATTTGAAGGTTGGTAATAATGTTCAAATAGGTGGTGGTTCTGGTGTGATTAAGAATATTCCAGATAACACTAAAGTAATGGGCTATCCTGCTAAAGATTTAAAAAAATTTATAAAGGATAATAAGTGATCCATAAAACAGCTATAATTGACCCTAAAGCCAAAATTGCATCAAATGTAAAAATTGGTGCATATTCTATTATAGGGCCAGACGTTGAAGTTAATGAAAACACAATAATTCATTCACATGTAAGTATTTCTGGACAAACTATAATTGGTAAAGAAAATAAGATTTATCCTTTTGCATCAGTTGGCAATGATCCACAAGACCTAAAATATAATGGTGAAAAGACAAAGTTGATAATTGGTGATAATAATACAATAAGAGAATATGTAACAATAAACCCAGGCACAATCGGAGGTGGGGGTAAAACAAAGATAGGTAACAACTGTCTATTTATGATTTCTTCTCATGTTGCTCATGATTGTATAGTTGGTGATAATGTTATTATAGCAAACAATGTGCCTTTAGGAGGTCATGCTATAATAGAAGATAATGTTGTTATAGGTGGAAATTCTGCTGTTCAGCAATTTACAAGAATTGGTAAGATGGCTATGATTGGTGGGATGACCGGAGTATTGCACGATGTAATACCTTATGGTTTGTCAACTGGAAATAGAAACTCACTTCAAGGATTGAACTTAATAGGGTTAAGAAGAGCCAAGTTTGAAAATAAGGATATTTTAGAACTTAGTGATGCTTATAAGAAAATTTTTGCCACAAAAAATATCAATGAAAATATAAGTAAATTGAATGGTTCTTTTCAAGAAAATTCATTAGTTAAAAATGTAATTGATTTTATTACAAAAGATAAAAAAAGATCTATTTGCACTCCATTTTCTTAATATGATTGGTTTAATATTTGGTGATACTGATTTTCCAATTGAAATTCTAAAAACTATCAAAAAAAAGAAAATTAATTATTTGATAATTGATTTATCAAAATCTAAGAAATTTAAGAAAGATAAAAAATCTTATTCAGTTTCTATAGGCCAATTTGGTAAAATTATTAATATTCTTAAGAAAAGTAATTGTAAAAAGGTCTTATTTGCTGGAAAGGTGGATAAACCAAACTTATCTCAATTAAAATTAGATATTAAAGGTATTTACTATATTCCAAGAATAATTAAAGCATCTAAGCTTGGAGATGCAGCTATACTCAAGGAAATTATTAAAATTTTAGCTCAAAACAAGATTAAGACAGAAAATTCACTCATATTTAATCCTGAGCTATATTTAAAAAAAGGAAATTTTTCAAAGATCAAACCAAATAAACAAGACCAATTAGATATTACAAAAGCAATTAAAACATTAAATAGTTTAAGAGAATATAATTTTAGCCAAGGAGTTGTGGTCAGAAACCAAAAAGTAGTTTCTATAGAAGGAAAAGGTGGCACTAAAAAAATGCTTGAAAAAAGTAGAAGTAAAAAATTTAGAAATCAAGGGGTTTTAGTTAAATTTCCAAAAAAGAAACAAGACCTGAGAGTAGATCTTCCAACAATTGGATTAAAAACTTTAAAACAAAGTAAAACTGCTGGATTAAAAGGCATTGTGGTTAAAAATAAACAACATGTTTTTTTAGATAAAATTAAATGCATTAAATTTGCAAACAAAAATAAGATGTTTATCTCAGTAAAATGAAAAAAATATTTATATTAACTGGTGAACCTTCTGGAGATAAGCTTGCCTCTAAAGTTATTTCTAAACTTCAAAAAAATGATAATAATATTCAATATTTATGTGTTGGTGGAACACATTTAAATTCACTAGGAATAAAATCTATTTTTGACCTTAAAGAAATTACTTACATTGGCTTCACAAGTGTTTTGCTAAATATTTTTAAAATTAAAAAAAAAATAAACAATACTGTTGAAGAAATAATAAAATTCAATCCAGATATTTTGTTTAGTGTAGATAGTCCTGATTTTACCTTAAGAGTTGCTCAAAAAGTCAAAAAATTAAACAATAAGATTAAGACTATTCATTATGTGGCTCCACAAGTATGGGTTTGGAGAGAGGGTAGAGTAAAAAAGTTTAAAAAGTTTTTGGATCATATTTTATTACTTTTTGATTTTGAAAA
>JGI26382J51730_1001405_pt1 | contig 10382 bp, 10 predicted proteins | sample SaaInlV_165m_DNA_2_FD_51730 | JGI IMG/M metagenome (IMG submission 51730) | reverse complement strand
TTATGGAAATGCATCGTGAAATGGGATTGAGTTATGCGGTCTTCTTTCGCTCCCTTGCGCAACTCCCGCAGGGTTGGGTTCGCGAAACCCGCGATGACGGCGCTACACTATCTTATGCGAGCGGTAATATTGAAATCAGCCTGGGTCCAGAATGTGAGCGGCGTATCGGCTTGCTTTGCCTGCCATATACTCCAGCCATCTTCAAGTATCATGGCCTATCTGAAGATGAGCGCGATGAATTCCAAACCCGGTTTGATCTGACTTTTCAGCGCGGCGGGGGTTAGGTAGATTCCAAACGTGAAGATTGACACTACTNATAACATAAGCGACACACTGGGCCGTCCGATCCGAGATCTTCGGATTTCAGTGACAGATCGATGCAATTTCCGTTGCATCTATTGCATGCCCCGTGAAGTCTTTGGCCCAGGTTATGCCTTCGTGCCACGCAATGAGCTCCTGACCCTTGAAGAAATTGCCCGTATTGCACAGGTGTTCGCGATGGCGGGGATGCGAAAAGTCCGCATCACGGGAGGCGAGCCGATGATCCGGCGCAATCTTGAGCATCTGATTGAGATGTTGGATGCGATTGACGGCGTAGAAGACATCAGTATGACCACCAATGGCTCGATGTTAACTCTAGGCAGGGCGCAGGATCTTAAGCGTATGGGGCTCAAGCGCCTGACGGTTAGCCTGGATGCGCTTGATGATGAAACTTTCAAGCGCATCAACGACGTGGACTACCCGGTATCTCGCGTGCTTGACGGTATCGAGAATGCCCGCGCTGCCGGTTTCACGGGCATTAAGATTAACGCGGTCGTGCGCCGGGGATTCAATGAGCACGCCGTATTGCCGCTGGCCGAACATTTTCGAGGTACGGACTGTATCGTTCGCTTCATTGAGTTCATGGATGTGGGTGAAACTAACGGCTGGAATATGAAAGATGTCATACCTGCGCGTGAACTGGTCCGCCAGATTGATGCCCATTACGCACTGGAACCTGTGTCGCCGAATTACCGCGGCGAGGTAGCTAAGCGCTGGCGTTACCGTGACAGTGAAGGTGAGATTGGATTTATCACTTCGGTGACAGAATCATTTTGTGGCGAGTGCTCACGGGCCCGGTTGTCGGCAGTCGGAAAGATCTACACATGCCTGTTTGGCACTGAGGGGCATGATATTAGAGAACCGTTGCGCGCCGGAGCCAGCGACGCTCAACTGCTACGCCGCTTAAGCGAGATCTGGCAGCCGCGGACGGATCGCTATTCAGAGTTACGCAGTCAGTTTCTGGCTGACTCAGTCGCACGGCCGAAGGTTGAAATGTCCCACATCGGCGGATAACGGACGGCTCTCAGTACGTTGGACGCTGTGTGCAGGCAGGGCAATCAGGGTTTCGTGGCAGGTTGATCGTCTGCCATTCCATAGCAATCCCATCAAATACCATGACCCGGCCGCTGAGGCCTTTGCCAGTCTCAAGCAGCACGTTCAGTGTTTCCAGAGCCTGNAGTGTGCCGATAACTCCAACGATCGGTGCGATGACACCTTCCATTGCACAAGTGGCAGCTTCAATCCCGGTATCGGGGTAGAGGCAGCGGTAGCAGGGACTCTTGGGATCGCGTGGATGAAATGTGACCACTTGGCCTTCCCAGCGAATAGCGGCGCCTGAGACCAGGGGCGTACCTGTTGCCAGGCTGGCGTTGTTGAGTTCAAAACGTGAGGGAAAGTTGTCGGTGCAATCAACGACCACATCGGCGCCGCGCACCCGCTCTAAAAGATCTTCCCCATCCAACTCATAGTCCAGAGCCTCAACCATGCAGTCTGGGTTAAGTTGTTCGATGGCATGTCGTGCCGACTCGGCCTTTAGTTCGCCAATCATCTCCTGTGTGTGGATGACTTGGCGCTGCAGGTTAGATTCATCAACCCGATCGAAATCAGTAATTGTTAACCGTCCAATACCCGCACTGGCAAGATACAAGGCGACTGGTGAGCCCAGTCCGCCCATACCTATGATCAGTGCCTGAGCGTCCAGTAGCCGCTGTTGCCCATCGTTGCCGACCTGAGGTAATTTTATCTGCCGGCTGTAACGTTCCTGTTCTTGGGGATTCATGGTTGTCACCAGGGTCCAGCCCTTGCGTCGAGCCTGGGCGGCTCGAATACCGTATCGGGGGTCGTAGTGGCGCAATTATACNGCCACAGCGGCCTGTNTCAGCATCAAAAAGTGGTCTCGAATATCCGGTAAGCTGTTTGTGACATACCAAGATTCTGATACACAGCCTGGGCAATGTGGTTATCTTTTTCCACGTACAACCTGATACCGCGTGTATCAGGAGTCTGTTGCGCGAGTTCATTCACATGCTGATACAGGGCGCGGAATACGCCTTGGCTGCGCCATTGTGGCAGGACATAAACACTTTGAATCCACCACAACCTACCATTGCGCCAGTCGCTCCATTCGTAGGTGATCAGTAGTGCGCCAACCACTTCTCCGGCCAGGCGGGCGACAAGGTAGAAGCCGTGAGCCGTTTCTTCAAGAACCCCGTGGACCCCAGCCAGTACGGTCGGCAAGTCTAGCTTAAGGCTCTCGGTCTCACGAGCCATGGCGATGTTAAACTGCGCCAGAATTTGAGCATCGTTTGTTATCGCTTTACTGACAATCAGTTCGGTAGGTAGCATCAGGGTAGTTTCCTTTTTTCAATGATGATTGGCGGGGCCAGTTTTCCATGGGAGGTTTTTAGATGTCGCAAAATTCGGACAACGAAAGGTTCAATAGCGTGGCCTTTATTGGTTTAGGGGTTATGGGTTACCCCATGGCGGGGCATCTCGCACGTTGTGGCTACGAGGTAACCGTATTTAACCGCACCAGCCAAAAAGCGCAAGATTGGGTGGCCCAGCATGGGGGAAAGACCGCCGCCACCCCGGCACAAGCTGCCGCTGGCGCCCAGTTGGTTTTCGCCTGCGTGGGAAATGATGATGATGTTCGTTCGATCAGTACCGGACCCGACGGCGCATTCTCGACTATGGAGGCTGGTAGTATTTTTGTTGATCACACCACAGCGTCTGCCCAATTGGCCCGGGAGTTGGCCGAAGCTGGCCGTACTCGGGGCTTTGATTTTCTGGATGCTCCGGTGTCGGGNGGCCAGGCCGGGGCCGAGAATGGGGCGCTCACGGTAATGGTTGGCGGCGATTCAGAGATATTCGAACGTGCCCGACCGGTCATCGACAGCTATGCTCGTGCTGTGGGGTTGATGGGCCCGGCAGGTAGCGGCCAGTTGACCAAAATGGTGAATCAGATCTGCATAGCGGGCTTGGTGCAGGGCCTGTCGGAAGGCCTGGATTTTGCCCGACGCTGTGAACTGGATGTTGAGCAGGTTTTGGATGTGATCTCCAAAGGGGCGGCCCAGTCATGGCAGATGGAGAACCGAGGCGCGACCATGAACCGTAATGAATTCGATTTTGGTTTTGCGGTCGACTGGATGCGCAAGGATCTCGGTTTATGCCTTGGTGAGGCGCACCGTACAGGCGCGCGGCTGCCGGTTACCGCACTGGTCGATCAATTCTATGCACAGCTGCAGGCACGCGGGAGCGGGCGTTGGGATACCTCGAGCCTGATTTCTTTACTGAGTGACCGTTGATTCAACGGAAGAAATAACATGCCGCTGATTGAACGCGCCAACAGCGTTTTAGCGGTGGTGGATGTGCAGGATAGTTTCCTCTCAAAATTGGCACTGCACGAGCGTGAGCCGCTAGTGGCGCGTATTGCCTGGATCATGCAAGTCGCCATAGCCCTTGAAATTCCCATAGTCGCAACCGCAGAGGACGTATCCGACACCGTCGAATTACTGCCATTGCTCAAAAACCTTCTGCCGCCCGGCCAGAGCGTTTTCAACAAGATGGTTTTCAGTCTGTATGGACAGCACGATATCCGTGAAGCGATAGAGGCCTTAGGCAAAACTGACGTAGTGCTTGTGGGCCTAGAGACTGATGTGTGCATTGCCCAATCCGCCATAGACCTACGGGATGCCGGCTACCAGGTCTGGGTTGCCGATGATGCGACTGCCTCGCCCTGGCCGCATCATGATGCCGGGCTGAGACGGATGGAAAATGGCGGCGTCGTTATCAGTAATATCAAGGGCATCTATTACGAATGGGTCCGCGATGTGCCGACCGCGATCGCAATAGATAAGGCTGTCACTTCTGCGCCGCCGGATCTAACACTGTAAACGACATCGTAGTGGCTCAGTCGTGGCTTAGTCGTGCCGCAGCCAGTCATTCGTCACACGTTGATGATTCAGGGTCAGCCACTGCAATGCAATCAGCGTCATACTGTTGCTGATCTGGCCGGTATCGAGTAACGCCAAGGCATCGGTTAACGGCCAGACCCGGGCAAGAATGTCCTCGCCTTCGTCAGCCAGGCCGTGAATACCGCCGAGTGCTGTGCTGTCGACACGGCCACAAAAAAGATCGACCATCTCTGAGCAGGCCCCGGGCGAGGAGAAGTAGCGGGCAATCAGTTCCAGCTCCACCAGCTCGCACCCAGCTTCCTCAAGCGCCTCACGACGTACCATCTCGCCAGCGCTTTCACCATCCTCGATCACTCCAGCAACGCACTCCAACAGCCACGGGGTTGGCCACCCGCTAGCCCAGGCTCCCACCCGGAACTGCTCCACCAGCACCACCTCTTGGCGTACCGGATCAAAAGGTAGGACGGCCGCAACCCCGCCCCGATCCATAACTTCGCGTGTCAGGGTATCGGTCCAGCCACCGGCGTATTTCTCGTGACGAAGAGCGTACCGGAGAACCTTCAGGTACCCTTGGCTGATCGACTCTTTTGCGTCAGTGCGAACCCGGGTCGGCTGATGCGCTTGGGCCATGGTCTAAGGCGAATGGCGTACGGGCAGGGGTGGCGTACCGAGGCGTTCTCGACCTGAGCCCAGTATCGTTTCAATACAGGTGGCGATAGCCAGTAGTTGTTCCTCATGGCTGTGCGGTGCCATCAACTGCATGCCTACCGGCATACTATGGGCATCGAGTCCCACCGGGATCGTGATCGCACACAGGCTAAGGTAGTTGGCGGGGCAGGTATTGCGTAAGGCGGCAATGTTGTTGGGCCGGTACTGTTCGACGGCCAGCACCTTTTCCAGGGCAGGTGGCGAAATCGCGACGGTTGGACTGACCATGACCTGGCAATCTGTAAACCGTTGAGCGGCGCTGCTACTGAGTTCACGCAGTCTGCGACGGCGCTGCAGATATTCAGTGGCACTGATCGAGCCGCCATCGCGGATGCGAGATGAGACGACAGGATCGAGGGTTTCACGCCACGGCACCAGGGCGGATGAAAGCAGTTCATCGATCTCTGCCGAAACGACGCTGCCGACTTTGAGCAGTTCGATGGCAGCCGTAGCCTCGGGCAGCGGGGTTTCTATGATACGTACGCCTGCATCCGCCAGCTCGGTCAATGCCGCCTGTACTGTCTCTGCGATGCCCTCATCACAGTCTGACCACAATGCCACCTCTCCGGTACCGATGCAGAAATCACTGGCACTGCATTGAGATACCTCCCGCGATAGGCGGGGGCCGTAACTACGCTGGTGGGGATCTATTGCTGCAAAGGCAGTCACCGCATCAGCAACATCCCGAGTCAGGGTTCCCGCAGTGTCCAGAGTTGGGCTCAACGGGAAGATGCCATTGATTGGCCATCGCCCGTAGCTGGTTTTAAGACCCACGTTGCCTGTCATGCTGGCGGGTATACGAACCGAGCCGGCTGTATCGGTACCCAGAGCCAGTAATGCCGAACCCTCGCACAGGCTTACCCCCGCGCCACTGCTGGAGCCTCCCGGTACACGGTGTGTTTGCGCGTCCCACGGGTTGCGTGGCGTTCCCCAGTGTGTGTTGACACCTAGTCCGCCGAAGGCAAATTCAACCGTGTGGGTTTTTCCAGTAAATACCGCATGTTGTGCCCGCAGTGTTCCAATCACCGCGCCTTCGGTTTGCCACAATGGGGGCAGCGCGGTGGGTGAGCCGGCAAAGACATCCATCTGACTCACCCCATAAAGATCCTTGACCGACACCGGAATCCCTTGCAGTGTTCCTAGATCCTTGGCTTGGGCAAATGCAGCGTCTGCTTTGCGCGCCTGTTCGCGGGCGAGTTCGGGCTGCCATTCCCGATAGGCGCTAAGTGATGGATCGCGTTTCTCGATACAGGCTTCAACCAAAGCGGCCGCACGCACGGTTCCGTCGCGCAACGCCCGGGCAATGGCTGCCAGACTCATTTGGGCTGGGTCAAAATTCATTAACGGGGCTCTCCAGAAAAGGGGTCGTCGCAGTGTACGCCATCTGAATCAAAAGCGATTGTGCGCGCAGGGTGTCCGGTCTGGGCGATAAAATCCAGCAGGTCGCAGCTTGTCATGGTGGTGGTCCGGGTATTGTCCAGTGGGTGCAGGTAGATAGTCTCACAGGCTAAAAGGGCGTTATCAATGACGAACGTGACCGATCGCTGCCGATCATTGATCAGGGCTAGTGGCGAGACAGCGCCAGGACCGACCCCAAGGTAGAGCATCAGACGTTGGTGTGAAGCAAAAGAGAATCGCCCGGCACCCAGGGCCGTAGCAAGCGCCTTTAGGTCGATTTGCCGGTCTTCCTGGCAGGTAATCAGCCACATTTGCCCCTTTTTGTTACGAACGAATAGGTTTTTAATATCACCAGCGCCGCCCGGAGTAACGCGCATGGCCTTGCTGTCCTTAACGGTAACCATCGGCGGGTGTTCGATTGTCGGCACACTGATACCAAGTGAGCGTAACTGGTCCAGCAATGCCTCGGCCGTCATCGGCGCTGAACCGTCAGCCAGGCGACGTGGAATCTTGTTATCTTCCATTACGAGCAAAGTCCAAAGCTGCGGATGACTATAATCTGCCCAAAGAGGCGGGCACCTTTGTGGCCCGCATATTCTGCCACAGCCATGTTCGAGCTTTGCTATGACACCTAATACCCGCCGCACCACGACACGAAAAAAATCCCGATCTTCGCTTGGGGTAAAAAGCCCGATCCAGCGCAAGTTGGAAACGGTCTCTGTGGCAGATTTTACCGAGCGCTCCTATCTCAACTACTCAATGTATGTAGTTCTGGATCGGGCGCTACCCCACCTGACTGATGGCCTCAAGCCGGTACAGCGGCGGATTGTTTACGCGATGTCCGAACTCGGACTGGCCGCTACGGCGAAGTACAAGAAGTCTGCCCGGACGGTGGGTGACGTGCTCGGTAAATTTCACCCGCATGGCGATAGCGCGTGTTACGAGGCTATGGTGCTAATGGCGCAATGGTTCAGTTTTCGCTATCCGTTGGTAGATGGTCAGGGCAACTGGGGTTCTCAGGATGATCCTCGATCCTTCGCCGCGATGCGTTATACCGAGGCCCGACTTTCGCGTTTTGCAGAAATGCTGCTGTCGGAATTGGGGCAGGGTACCGTTAAGTGGGGTCTTAACTTCGATGGCACTTTGCACGAGCCAAAGTTCTTGCCAGCGCGGTTGCCGAACGTGTTACTCAACGGCAGTTCGGGAATAGCCGTTGGCATGGCAACAGATATTCTGCCGCACAATCTGCGTGAGGTGGTCACGGCCTGCATTCGCTTGTTAGACAATAGCCGCACCAGTATTGAGCAATTGTGCGAGCACATCCAGGGGCCGGACTTTCCAACCGCTGCTGAGATTATCACCCCATCCGATGAAATTCGGCAAATCTACCGTACAGGCTATGGCTCGATTCGCCAGCGGGCTGTCTGGGAGGAAGAGGCAGGCAACATCGTTGTCAGTGCGCTGCCCTACCAGGTATCTGGTGAGCGGGTGATAGAGCAGGTTGCCGCTCAGATGATAGCGAAAAAACTGCCGATCGTCGATGACATCCGCGATGAATCAGATCACGAGAACCCCACCCGGTTGGTTATCGAACCACGCTCCAACCGAGTCGATCGCAAAGCTCTGATGGATCACCTGTTTGCCACAACAGCGCTTGAGCAGAGTCACCGGGTCAACATGAATATCATTGGACTCGATGGGCGACCCCGTGTCTTCGATCTCAAGTCATTACTAAAGGAATGGCTGGATTTTCGGCTTGCCACTGTCAAACGACGGCTTGAGTTTCGTCTCGAACGGGTACTTAAGCGACTGCATGTGCTTGATGGCCTGCTGATTGTCTACCTGAATATCGATGCGGTCATCCGTATTATTCGAGAAGAAGAAAAGCCCAAGCAGGCATTAATGAAGCGCTTCAAACTGAGCGATACCCAGGCTGAGTCAATCCTCGAATTGAAGTTGCGTCATCTTGCCCGCCTTGAGGAGATGAAAATAAATGGTGAGCAGCACGAACTGACCCGGGAAAAGACCGAGCTGCAAAAGATCCTCAAATCACGCGATCGCTTGAAGAAGGTGGTCCGCGAGGAACTGCTGGCTGATGCTGAGGATTTCGGCGATGAGCGACGCTCGCCCCTGGTTAAACGTGAGGCCGCCCAGGCGCTGAGTGAAACAGCGCTGATTCCGGCCGAGCCGATTACTGTGGTGTTGTCACGCAAGGGCTGGATCCGCGCAGCCAAGGGTACCGAGGTTAATCCCCGTGAGTTATCCTACCGAGCTGAGGACGGTTATCTGCACTCGGGTACTGGCCGGACCAACCAGCCGCTGTTATGTATTGACTCCACGGGCCGGGTATACGGCCTGCGCTCTCATGAGTTGCCTTCCGCCCGGGGTATGGGCGAGCCTGTGGGTAAGCAGCTAAAAACTCCAGCGGGCGCGAGTTTTTGCGGCGTTATGATCGGTGACAACGATAGCCGTTATCTGTTGGCCTCAGATGCCGGCTACGGTTTCGTTGCCACCTTTGAGGANCTGCTAACACGCAACAAGTCAGGCAAAGCCGTGTTGAGCGCCCGCGGTGCCGGAGTACTATCTCCCCAACGGGTGTTTGACTACGAAGATGATTGGGTGTGCGCCATCACTGACAGTGGTCGTTTGCTGATTTTCCCACTAGCCGAATTGCCGCTGCTTTCGCGTGGCAAAGGGGTCAAGCTGGTTAATATTCCGGCTTCTCGCTACAAATCTGGTGAAGAGAAATTGGCCGATATTGCTGTTTTCCGTGAAGGGGATAGCCTGCAGTTATACGCCGGCAAACAGCATATGCGTCTTAAGCCTTCCGATGTTGAGAATTTTATCGGTGCCCGGGCACAACGGGGCCGTGCATTGCCGCGTGGATATAAGCGTCCTACGGCCATCGAGGTTCTCCGTGAATAATGCTTCCCCCCGAACGCATCTGATCGTTGATCCGGATAGATGAAGCTACAGATTCGCCAGGCCGATAAGCTGGCGCTTAGCGCAAGTGGACCACTTTATACCCGCGCACCCACGCGCGACCCAGACGGCGCCGCGTATAGCGATTTCATGATGCTGATTCCCGGTCTTCGCGATCTGTCGCGAACTGATTTTGGCGATCGGGTCGCGGGGTTCAGGCAGTGTTGGGGCAATACCAGCAGGTGGTGTTTGCTGATCTCAACGTTCCTCTTAACTTGTTGTGGGTAACGCTGATTCCTGAATTCGGTCTGATTGCAACTATGGCGGAAAGCTTACGCCAGAGAATCCCTGAGGCTCGCCTGATTGGTCACGAGTAACAGCGAAACATCTATCGGCGAGAAATCAGAAGGGAAGCTGAATCTTTGGCCTTAAGGCGAGAATCTGTTCGCGATAACAGGCCTGGATACGCTCGAGGCCTTCTTGGGTATCGGCCTCAAAACGCAAGATTACAGTAGGTGTNGTATTGGAAGCGCGAGCGAGGCCAAAGCCATCATCGAAGTCCACACGAATGCCGTCGATCTTGCAGGTTTGACCGCCTTCAAATTTACCCTGTGCCACCAGTTCAAAGATGAGTTGGTGGTGCTCCCCTTCGTTCATCTCCAATCGCAATTCCGGCGTATTGACGGTATCTGGAATTTGGGAGAACACCTCGCTTGGTGACTCGCTGTGCCGGGACAATAACTCGCACAGTCGCGCCGCTGCATATATAGCGTCATCGAAGCCGTACCAGCGTTCCTTNAAGAACAGGTGTCCGCTCATCTCGCCTCCCAGTGCTGCACCGGTTTCCCGGANTTTGCCCTTGATAAACGAGTGACCGGTTTTCCACATCAAAGGTCTGCCACCCGCTTGTTCAATCGCTCTTGGCAGTAGTCGTGAGCACTTGACGTCGTAAACGATTTGCGCGCCCGGATTACGCGAGAGGATATCCTGAGCAAAAAGGATCATCTGCCGGTCCGGCCATATGATCTGCCCCGTGCCCGAAACGACGCCCAGGCGATCGCCGTCGCCATCGAAGGCCAGCCCAAGGTCGGCGTTCTCCCGCTGTACGGTGTCGATCAG
>JGI26382J51730_1001383_pt1 | contig 10490 bp, 10 predicted proteins | sample SaaInlV_165m_DNA_2_FD_51730 | JGI IMG/M metagenome (IMG submission 51730) | reverse complement strand
TCATACTAAAATTATCAAACTCCTAGTTAAAAACGGAATGTTTTGAAATAGTTAAAATTTCTAAGAAGGATTTAAAAGAAAAATTACGAATTGAGGATATGCCAGATCCAACAATAATGATAGCATTATTTGCAGGGTTAGGATCATTTCTAGCCCCATGTATTTTGCCTATGATTCCAGCTTTTTTGGCATACATATCAGGAACAACGTTAGCTGAAATGAAAACAAACCAAACAACANATGTTCAAATAAATAAAATAAATNTAATATTAAACACCATATTTTTTGTTTTAGGATTTTCTATTGTTTTTTCAATTCTAGGGGTATTGATTAACAGTGTTTTATCAAATAAAATTACAGAGTTTACAGAAAGTCTAAACTTTGTTGCAGGTATAATCATTATTTCATTTGGATTATTTTTATTATTTTCTACAAAAATAAATTCTTTAAACATAGAAAAAAAAATTATTATAAAAAATTTTAAAGCAAGTTATCCAATGTCGTTTATTTTTGGTTTGGCATTTGCTATTGGATGGACACCATGTGTTGGACCCATACTTGGAACAATCCTCACACTTGCAGTAACAACACCATCAATGTCATTTAGTCTATTACTTGCGTATTCATTGGGTTTAGGAATTCCATTTATTTTAATGGGAATATTTTTTTCTAGATCTACTAGAATTATTCGTTCAATGTCAAAACATCTCAAATACTACAATATCGTGTTAGGAGGATTAATAATTATTTTAGGGGTTTTAGTATTTACAAATCAACTTGCATATATTGCAAATTTTCCACTACTAAATGAGTTGGTGTTACTAGGGTGAATAAGGAAATTAAGACAGGATTAGTATTTGGAATAATGATTGTAATAGGATTAGCAGTATTAGGCACAATATTTGTCTCGTTAGATGAATCAGATTTGATTAATCAAAATATGGGGATTAATTCATTTTTGAAACTTGATGAATCCGAATTCAAAAAGGCACCAAACTTAGTAGGAATAGAACATTATCTAAATACAACACCTGAAGAATTAACAAAAGAAATTGAAAATAGTGTAGTATTGTATGACATATGGACATATAGTTGCATTAATTGTATCAGAACATTACCATACATTACATCATGGGATGAAAAATATTCAGACCAAGGATTGTTAATAGTTGGAATTCATTCACCAGAATTTGAATTTGAAAAAAATCCAGAAAATGTAAAAATTGCAATAGAAAAATACAATATCAATTATCCAGTAGTTTTAGATAATGATATGAAAACATGGAAAGCATTTGAAAATAATTACTGGCCAAGAAAATACATTGCAGACCATGAAGGAAACATAAGATATGATCACATTGGAGAAGGAGGATACCAAGAAACAGAAAAAATCATTCAGCAACTTTTAGATGAAAGAGCAAATGCACTTGGAGTTAAAACATCGCCCATAATTTCACTAGTATCTATAGAAGAATTTGAACATACATTGTTTAGAACTCCAGAATTATATTTTGGTTATAAATTTGCACAAAATAGAAATCAATTAGGAAGTCAAGAAGGATTTCAACCTAGCAGGACCGTAACGTATACTGAACCAACTAATATTGAATTAAACAAATTTTACCCAATAGGGAATTGGAAAAATCACGAAGATGGTATGGAATTAACCACATTAAACGGATCTATAAAATTATCATTTAATGCAAAAGAAGTAAACATTGTTACAGAAAATAATGCACAATTAGAAATTTTTCTTGATGGAGTACCATTAACTGAAAAATATTCAGGGACAGACATAGTATCAGGAAATCAGTTAATTGTTTCAGATCCTGGGATGTATAATATCATAAACAGTGATACGAGTATTTCTCACATAATGGAAATACAAATCAAAGGTAAAGGATTTCAAGCATTTACGTTTACATTTGGATAATGTAACTGCATATAGTGTAACTGAAGGTACATAGTTAAGAGTGACAAATCTGCTTAAAAGAGAAAAAAACAACCGTATTTAGAGCAATTAAGATGATAAGTAATTCTTGGAATAAAACAGACGGAGAAAGTATTTCTCAAAAAGTAATGGAGAAAGTAAGACCAGATGAACCATTAAAGAATAAAATAGATTTTGCACAAAGAAAATTACAAGCACAGATTTCAAAATTAGAAGGAATTAATGAAAAATTACGAATAAAACATGATAAAATATTTGAAAAAATAGTNAACGCTCAAAGAAATAACAAACCAGCTTATGCACAAGCATATGCAGGAGAATTAACTCAAGTTAGAAAAATGAAAAACATGGTAGGAGGAGCAAAATTATCCATGGAGCAAGTTAAACTTAGATTAGATACAGTTTCAGAACTTGGAGATGTTGTTGTAACATTAAGTCCATGTATGTCAATTATCAAAGGGTTAAGTCCATCACTAAGTGGAATNATGCCAGAAGCAAATGCTTCAATGCAAGATTTATCTCAAATCCTAGGGGATGTAATGTCAGGATCATCAGTAGGAATGCAAGATAACTTTAGTGCAGGTACTGAAACAAATGAAGATACACTTGCAATTTTAGAAGAAGCACACAGTGTAATTGCTGGACAAACAAAATCATCAATTCCAGAGGTTCCATCTGAACTAAAACAACAAGTAACTGAAAGAAAATCAGATATTTTTATTTAGAAATTAGACAATAGTTCTAAATTACTTTGATTTTTTCTTACTCTTTTGGATTAAAATTTTTTTAATTCTAGAAATTGTAGGGTAACTATATCCTCGTCGTCTATAATTAGAGATCATCATTTTCCAATTTTTTAATCGCCATTGAGCTTGTTCAGTGGTAACAGAATGAACTTCTTTTTGAACAATACTTTTACGACCAACTTTTAAAACTCCCGCATCTTTTGCAGTCCATCTACTTTTTGCAAATTTAAGTCCAGAAATAATTTCGTTGACAGGCATTTCTTTAAAATATTCTTTTAATTTCTTTAATTCAAGATCTGTAGGTTTATTTGAAATCGAAAGTTCAATACTAAATTTTGTCATGAAATTCATAAAACATCATAGCTTAATAATTTCTCTAATCTTCTTCAAGAATAAATTCAGATAATTTTTGAGTAGATATATGAAAATACTCTAAAATTATTTCTTGATCATCAAATTTATCTAATGCTGTGAATATAGTATCCATCATTGTTAAGATTAATTGTGATCTTTTGGTTGTAGTTATATGAGAAATTAATTTTAATGATTCTTGATCATTTAATTTTGATAAAATGGTAATTGCTCTATCAATTTCGGTCTGAATAAGTTTAAACAAATCCTTTACACGTGGAGTTAATTTGTAAGAACCTGCTCTAGACCTTGTCCGAGATTCAGTTCTAATTCTATAAGGTAATTTTTTGATTTCAGTTAATATTATTTTTTGATTATTTTCAAATGTTTTTAAAATTAATTTAAAATCATCATCAGTTTGAATCATGATCATTGTAGATATTTTTTAAACTTATTTAGTTAAGCATTTTTGCATCCAAAAAATAATAACAACAAAACAAGGTATGAAATAAAAATAATTAGATAAAGTTGACAGGTATTTTTATATTATTTTATGTGTAAAATTAACGATCATCAACTAAAGTTTCCAAAGATAATCCAAAATAGGGGTTATTTGATCCATTCATAGATTTTATCAATTCAATTTTTAATGATCTTAATTCTTTTTGACTTTTCATAATTTGATAATAGTGATACTGAAGATAATATTGTCTTTTTAATTCATACAAACCAATAGCTCGTAATCAATTAACAATAATTTCAATTTATTAAAAAATCCTTTTATGAGAAAAAAAAATTAAACCAAAACAGATGAAGTTCTGTAGTAATTGCGATACAAAACTTTCACAAAATCATAAAGATGTAGGTGCTCCATGGGTATGTCCTAAATGTAATCCCGAAAAAATAACACCAAAAAAACCAACTTACGGAATGAATTATTCAGGAAGAACAAAACAGTGTTCAAAAGGATGTGGATCCGAGATTTATTGGGATGAAGAGTTTAAGTCAGTTAATGGAAAATTTATTCCACTAGATGCAAGAACAGATGAACCACATAGTTGTAATGGACCAGAAAGTTCAGGCACGTATTTTCCAGATGAAATAAAAAATATAGTGAAAAAGAAAACACCACAAATAAGCACAGTAGAATCAAAAATAGTAATTCCAGAAAGTATTCTGTTTGATATTGAAAAAATTCCAAAATTAGAAATGGATAACGACACGATAATTCGAGAATTAGTTAATGGTCACAAAAATCAAACATTAGCAATAATTCATTATGAAAAGTTAATGGCATTAGAACCTGAAAAAATTCCGATAGAAAACCTAAAGGATGTTTTATCAGAAAATATTATTGAAGGGTTAAAAAAATATGGATTTACAGGAGTTTTACCATTTCAAGAAGAATCAATTAGATCAATTTTAAAAGGAAATAATTCAATAATTTCAGCTCCAACAGGTTCAGGAAAAACAGAGGCATTTACAATACCCATTTTACAAAAAATGTTTGAAAATCCAACTAATGGAGTTTTTGTGTTGTTAATTTATCCATTAAATGCATTAATTGATGATCAAATATCAAAAATTTCAAATTTAATTGAAAAATGTAAATTAGAAGAAATTGTTACAGCGTATTCTATTCATGGAGGACAAAGTTCCAAATACAAAGACAATATAATTTTAGAATCAAACAAAAAAGCAATCATTCTTGCAACAAATTTTGATTTTATCAATTATCATTTAATTTTACAAGATAAAAAATGGAATCAATTATTTAAAAACGCAAAAATAATAGTAATGGATGAAGCACATTCCTATACAAGTTTTCATGGTTCCAACGTATACTATGTTTTAAAACGAATGAAGAATTATATGAAAAAATTTCAAGTAATAGGTTCGTCTGCAACATTAGATAATTCCAAAGAGTTTTTTTCAAACATGTTTGATNTACCAGAAAAATCATTTTNGCATATCAATAGTAAGTTTAGAAGAAAACAAAACATGCATCAATTTTTTATNATGCCAAGAAAATTNNGTCAAAGAACTACAATGGAAATGATATCATCAATATGTTTTAAGAATAATTCAAAACAATTAGTATTTAGTAATACACACAATGATGCAGAATTTTTAGCATCAAATGTAGAGGGAAGTAATGATGGAATCAGAATTCAAATTCATCGAGGAGGTCTTGATCAAAAAGATAGAAAATTGTATGAATCACAAATGAAAGAAGGAGAATTAGACATACTTTCATGTACACCTACATTAGAACTTGGAATTGATATCGGTAATGTAGATGTAGTAATTTCTGCATTCAAAAATGAATATGATTCATTTATTCAAAGAATTGGCAGAGCAGGAAGAAAAGGGCAAAAATCATATGCAATTTGTGTATTTGATCCAGAAGATGCAACATGCCATTATTTTGCACGTAACATTCCAGCATATCTAAATCAAAATCACATTATTGAAATTAATAAAAACAATTCCATTATTTCAGAAAAACACATTGTTTCAATAGGTATGGAAAAACATGCTGCAATTGAATCAGATAAATCAAAATTTTTTGATTTTGCAAATAGTGTTAATTTAAGAGGAGCATCAGGAGAAATTACAATTTTTTATGATTCTAAAAAAATAGGCACTAGAGATGTGCCTGCAGGGTATTATCAATTACATCAAAATGCAATTTATCATTTTAACAAACAAAATTTTCAAGTGGAATCAATTGTTAAAACTCAAAATGGAGCAAATGCGTATTTGAAAAAATCTAATGAAATACAAAAACGAACAATACCAATTGTGAAAACATCACTAACTCAAATATCTGAAAAAAATTCTATTAAAAAAGAAATTAATTCTAAATCTAAAAAAATTTCTTTGCGTTATGGATTAATTGATATGAATAAAATAATCACAGGATACCTAAAAGGAAATTATAACGATTCAGCAGATAAATTTGAAACGTTTAACGGAGATTCAATACCAACTTGGAATAATTTTAGTTGGAATTCAAAGCATTATTGTACAAGTATTTTAATTCCATCAGAGTTTACAGCAAAAATCAAAACAGATGGAAAAAGTCTCATGACATCAGATTCAAAAATCCATACAATCACTCATGTTCTAGTTAACGCAAGTAAAATTTTAACAAAGTCAGAATCAAATGATATTGATGCGTACTATGAAGATGGGGTAATTCATTTGTTTGACAATACATCTGATGGCTATAACGGATGTAGTAAAATAATTTATGATAATTTTGAAAGTATTATGGATACCTGTTTTGATTTAGTAAATGAATGTGATTGTCCTACAGATGAAAAGCAAAAGAAAAGGATTTTGCAAGGAGAAGAATGGGGAGGGTGTCCAAAATGTACATTTACGACAAATTATTGTCAAACTAAAAATAAAAAACTCTCAAAAAAAGAAGCGTTAGATTTTTTTTCTATTTTTAAAAGAGATAAAAAATGAGTTTATTAAAAAATGCAGAATTATTTGCAAAATCAAAACACTCAGGTAAGTTAAAAAAAAGTGGCGTTACATATTCAAAGCATTTAGAAGATGTAGTTAGTAGGCTCAAAAGTTTAGGAATAAGTGATGAAGAAGTACTATGCGCAGGCTGGTTGCACGATATTTTAGAACATACAGATACTAGTTTTGATGAATTATTTGAAAAATTTGGAAGAAAAATTGCAGTATTAACATTATCATTAACAAAAATTAAATTTGTAATAGATGTAGATGATGATTCATCATTAACATTAACAAAAAAGAAAACATTGTCAAAAAAACAAAGGCAAAGAGAATATGGAATAAAACTAAAAGAATCTGAAATAGATGCAAAACTAATCAAATTGTGTGACATTTCAGCAAATTTAGGAGATTTAAAAAATCAGACTGTTTCAAAAAATAAAAGAAAACGTATTCTTAAAGAATTAAGATATTATCTTTCAATAATTCAACAAGATCTAGTAGAAAATACAAAATATCCAAAAACACTAACTTTGTTAGAAACAATCAATCAAAATTTAAAAATTCAAAGCCAAAAAATTCCTAAAATTAAAAATAATAAAAAAATAAATTAGAATTAGGCATAAAAACTAGAATTAAATACTATGCAAGTAAATTATAATTATGAATTTAAAGAAAACTCTTGCTAAATTTTGTATAATGAAAAAAGTACGTGAAAAAGCAAACGAAACAGATGACGAATAATTAAAAATCAGCTAACATCCTAAAGGAATATTTGCATTTTTACATAATGTATTGTACATTCCAAATCCAAAAATTATAGATGCAAAAGTTGCCAATGGAATTAAAATGAAAATCTTTGTTTTTAGTCCCATAAGAAAATAATTAGAAATAGCAGTATAAAGTTGTGACAGTTTTTAATCAACAACGATAATGAATGATCCTTTTGTTTTTGGATTTTGTAACTGAGAAACCATTTCTCTAGGCACCATATCGGATGCTTTATCACATTTTACAGATAATGTTCTAGGACAAGTAAAATCACTTTTTCTTAATACAATATCTTGAGTATGACTTAGAACTAAATCAGGATGACCTTTTCCTTCCAAAGTAAATTCATCAGCACCCACTCTAATTATAAAACAAACTTTAGTATCAGAATTTTTTAATTTATTTTTTAATTCATCAGGTAAATCTGCACAAGAGGAACTTGCATTAACACCAACAATACAATCACCTCTAGGCGTTAGATGAGATTCTTTTGTGATTTCTATTGTTTTTTGATGATTTGATCTAATATTTTCATGTCCAGAAAATTCAATTTCATATCTCATGCCAGATATAATTGGCTAGACTTAAATTAATCCTACACAGAATTTGTTCAAATGCTTCCTGCACAACAAGGTTATGATCGAGCAATTACTGTATTTTCACCAGATGGTAGACTATACCAAGTAGAGTATGCAATTGAAACTGTAAGAAGAGGAACAATTGCATTAGGAGTAAAATGCAAAGATGGAATTATCATTGCAGTAGAAGAAAAACCAAGAAAATTACAAATTAATGAAACGGCTCAAAAGATTTTTCAAATTGATGATCATGTAGGAGTTGCAGCAGCAGGATACATTCCAGATGCAAGAAGTCAAGTAGATAATGCAAGATTCTTTTCTCAAAGTAATAAAATGATTTATGATGAAGCAGTAGAGGTTGAAACAATTGCTAAACATTTAGCTGATCAATGTCAACAATATACACAGTATGCAGGAGTAAGACCATATGGTGTTGCTCTAATTTTAGGAGGAGTTGTAAATAACACATCACAACTATATCTTACAGATCCAAGTGGAACATACATCTCATATGATGCAATAGCAATTGGTTCAGGTTCAGATAGTGTAACAGACTTTTTAGAAAAAACATACAAAGAAGATCTAACATTAGAAGAAGCATCAACATTAGCAGCAGCAGGAATTTATCTATCAAGTGAAGATAAAGAAGGAACTGGCCACATCAGAATGGCACATATTAAAACAGAAGGTGGGTTATACGAATTAGTTTCAGATGAACAAATTGCTAGTTATGCAAATTCTGCAAAAGAAAAATATCCACACGATAAAAATTAACAAATTATAGACACTAGTGAGATTAGATTACATTGAAAATATCTGTTGCAATTCCCACATCTTCATTACAAGATGAATCATTAAAAATAGATAAAACACGAAAAATTTCAGTTTTAGCCAGAGCATGTGCTATTTTTAAAATAGAAACAATCTATGTGTACCAAGAAGGCAATAATGGTTCAGATGGAAATTTCATATCTATGATTTTAAAATATCTAGAAACACCACAATTTCTAAGAAGAAGGTTATTTCAAAAAGTAAATGATCTAAAATTTGCAGGAGTATTACAACCATTAAAAATTCCAAGTCACGTTACACCAACAAATGCAAAAAAAATAGTTGCAGGAGACATTAGAGAAGGAGTTATAGTAACAGTGAAGGGTAAAAAATTTGTAGATGTTGGAATTAATCAACTAATTCAATTTTATGGTAAAACATCAACAGGTAAAAGAATAACAATTCAATTCAAAGAAGGGTATCCAAGATTATCAGTTAAAGAAATAGAAAAACCAGAATCTAAAGTCTATTGGGGGTATGATGTAAAAGAAAGATCTAATTTATTTTCATTATTATCAGAATGGAAAGGGAATGTAATCATCACATCAAGAAAAGGTAAAACAGTTACAAAAGAACAACTAGAAAAATATACAAAATCAGATGAATCATTATTGGTTGTTTTTGGATCTCCTGAAAAAGGAGTTCATGAAATTATTGGCGGTAGAATGAATAAAGTACAAAATGCTAAATCACTGAATTTCTTTCCAAACCAAGCAACTGAAACAGTACGTCTTGAAGAAGCACTACTTGGAACATTAGCAATAATTAACGCATCAAAGTAATTCACAACATGGCAGAAAGAAAAAATTTTTTGTTGTTTGCAATAGGTATTGGAGTTATGGGAATAGTAATAGGATCAATAACAATTTGGAATATGATCTCTGATGTTCTAAAATAATATCAATTACAACAATCATCGTTAACCAAAATATTTTAGTTGGTTAACGATAACTAATAGGGTTTAATAGAGGGAATTCAAGAGACGATTTAACAATGGGAGCTCGAAAACGACATTCACCACGTAGAGGAAGTTTAGCGTATTCACGTAGAGTTCGCGCAAAAACTATGGAAGCAAGAATTAGAGCTTGGCCAAGTAGATCTGCAACAGATGAACCAAAAATTTTAGCACACTGTGGTTTTAAAGCAGGTTGTGTTCAAGTAGTAAGTATTGATGATCGTGAAAAAGTTCCAAATGCAGGAAAACAATTAGTTAGTTTAGGAACAGTACTAGTAACTCCACCAGTGTTAATTTTAGGAATTAGAGGTTATTCAAAAGATCATGATGGAATGCATGCAGAGTTTGATGTGTATGCAGAAGACATTCCAAAATATATTTCAAAAGAAATGACATTTAAAAATAAAGAAGGTGCATTAGATAATGCAGAAAAAAGATTAAAGAATATTAAAGAAATTTTTGCAATAGTTGCAGTATCTCCAAGAGCAGCAGGTCTTGAAATGAAAAAACCATATGTTTTTGAAGCAATGGTTAGTGGAGGAGATATTAAAAAACAATTTGAACATGTTAAAGAATCATTAGGAAAAGAAATTAAAATTGATCAAATTTTTGAAACTGGTGCAACAGTAGATGTTGCAGCAATTACAAAAGGTCATGGATGGCAAGGTGTAATGAGAAGATGGAATGTAAAAAAGAAACAACACAAATCTAGAAAGACAGTTAGAGAAGTTGGTTCATTAGGTCCTATTTCCCCACAAAGTGTCATGTACACAGTTCCAAGAGCAGGACAAACAGGTTTCCATCAAAGAGTAGAATATGATAAAAGAATA
>JGI26382J51730_1001372_pt1 | contig 10516 bp, 12 predicted proteins | sample SaaInlV_165m_DNA_2_FD_51730 | JGI IMG/M metagenome (IMG submission 51730) | reverse complement strand
ATGCCACAGCAAATTTAAATTTTCCGGCTTTAGTTTTCTGGTGAAGTTGTGCCTGCCATGCCAAAAGAATAACATCGTCAGAATCAATATTGTTTTTACGATCCGTTTCCTCGACTATGTATTGACCCGCAACAAATTGTAAGGTGGTGTCGCCTAATTTTTGTTGATAGATTTGGGAGAGTCCTTCAGGGTTCACATCATTATCCCAGACTACTTCTGATTTCATGAATGGGTTTTTAACTTTTCCTCCCTGTACGATCAATCCATTCATGAACTCCCAGGAGCCGTAGGCCAGATTAAGTGAAATAGCTTCATTCCCGAAGGTTCCATCCAGAGTCGTATTCCCCGATGTAGATGCAGTATCACCACCAGTGGAAAGTCTAAAAACGAAGTCCAGGTCTTCATAGACATGCGCCCTGGCTCCAAACCGAAAACGAATTCTTGCCCGGTCTGTATCCAGATGACCGTCAGCATCATTAGCGGTAGAGTTATCACTGGCTCGATCCACTATTTCGTAACGCAGTCTCATGTCACCAAACCAACTAATTCTTTGGAGCGTTTCAAGTAGTTTGTCATGAGACTTAACTTTCTCAATCAAAGCTTCTCGCTGGAGTTCTTGCTTTGTCATTGCACTTGTCGGTCCTGCCAAGGCAAGCACACACACTCCTAAAATAAAACCAGTTATTGACTTTCTGTCTACCCAAATTTGATTCATTATGTTTGTTCTTATCTTGACGCGCGTTTTTATTTTCTTAAAAAAGTCACACCATATTTTATGAAAATAACATGAGTAGTAAAGTGGAAATTTAAAAAAGGAGTAAAACTCCAATTGGGGCAGCGAAACTTAAGGCGAATAAAATAAAATTTAGAATTTGAAGATAAATAAATTTTTCTAAAATAGGTGCTGTTACCATCTCCACCCCCACCCGTCGCACCGCATGCTCGATGTCGGACGATGTGATATCGGTTTCTTTTTTCGATAATTCTTCTACTACGCTATCTAGAAAAAAGAATTTGATTACCTTAAGGATGGTCCCAAACAGGATGCGTGAGAGAAAAGCAGTGACTCCTTGTTTGAGTCGCAATTGTTTAAGAAAATTTTNCCCAATCCTGTCGAAAGTATCTTCCAGTTGGTCGCGAGGAATGTTTTTGTTAAATCGGGGGATTTTTTCTACCACCCCGTGAGTCAATAGATCGAGTAAGTCATGAAGTCCGACTAGTGCCTCGGCAATTTTTTTGCTAGAGGTTTGAATTACACAGGCAATCAACCCGAAGATAGNGCCAAACCCGGTATACCANCCGAAAGACAAAANCAGGATTGTCGACACAATCCAAGTGCTCCACCCCAGTTCTTCCATAACGAAATGATCCATTATGAAAAGNCCGATTAGNCCGAGAGTAAATCCAATCAATCCGAATAGGAGGAGTTTTTTGAAAGTTCCGACTAGAAGATCGGCAAAAAAACTACTCCAATATTTTATAATTTCTTCTTTTTTCATCGAATAAACTTATTTAAAAATTCATGTGTTGATGGATTTTCAAGTTGTGAAAAAGATATGTTACGGGTTTAGGAGTCTACCTTGATTTGAAGGATCAGGTCACCCCGTTTTTTATCTTTAGAGTGCCCCTTACCTTTGATTCTTAATTTTCCACCAGGGGGAAATTTTTCAGGAATGCGAATCATCAACTGCTCAGGAGTTCCGTCTATTTCGTATGAAATTTTTTTATTAACTCCTGCGAGTGCTTCTTTAGGAGGTATGCTCATGGCTAAATTATAATCAAGAGAGTTTTGGCTGTTTGTTCCTTTATTGAAAACTCCTTTCATGGACTCAAGAATGTCGGGCGTTTTAATATTTGGTTGATCTTTAAGGTTACCTGTTGATTTAGCATCACGCATTTTTTTTAGTGCGAAAAGGGATGTGCCAACCATATGTGCTATTCGAAGACCTTGGCCTACTCGTCCAATAGGACCTGGGATCATCCCAAGAACCCGAACGATTCCTCCTAGAGCACCGCCCGTCAGTGTGGTTTGAAAAAACGAGTTGCCAGATCGAAACCCTGACTTTGAAAACTCGCGATTCAATTCTTCAAATACATCCTTACCAAAACCTTTACGAAGCATCTCCTCAAAAATATCTTGTTGCGTATATCGAAATTGGGAGTGTTCGTTNGTTCGGCCTGCCAGATGGTCAGCTCGAAATCGATCGTATTCTTTTCGTTTGAGAGGATCTATCAGGACACCATAAGCTTCGGTGATTTGTTTGAATTTTTCCTCACTGTCAGGATCATTTTTGTTGTGGTCGGGGTGGTGTTCAAGCGCCAGTTGACGGTAAGATTTTTTTATCTCTATATCTGATGCGTTTTCGGCGACATCCAGTATTTTATAGTAGTCTTTAAACTCTCGAAATCTAGTTCTCATGATGCGATTGAATGTTGAAGCGGGACAGTTGTTACATTCCCCATTGTTGTGGATAGGTTGCTTCGGCCCGCTTTGGTCCCTTCAATGCCATTATGTTGTTGCTGATGGATAATTCAAACGTCTTGTCCGTATGCAGGCGTTGTTCCATGTTCTCAAAATGGATGAGAATAGGTGCGGGTTCAATAGTTTTGTCGGGAGCAGATGGCGCAATAATGAAATCCTCGGAACTCAAGACATCGCGGTATTTTCTTTTCATGTTCATCTTATACGCAAGGTAACCTGGAATGGTTTCTGCTCCAGCATAGGTAGCCTTGTTTATTACCTTGTAATCATTGGGAATATAAACATTGGCAAAATAATCAGACCCTAACGAATGGTGGACAGTCGTCTTCATGGTAAGCAAATGCACCGATTGGCTTGCGGGCACCAACTTCATCTCAACGAAGTAAGAACGATCATGAAAATTAAGATTTTCTAGAAAAACTATTCCGTAAAGGGCGCTAAATTTAAACTGTAGAAAAATTCCAAGAAAAATCCATCCTACAACTTTAAAATATTTTTTCATTTGCAAAAATTATCCAATTCAATTTTTATCCGTTGATTGAGAATTGTCTGATGGGAATACAAGGTAAGTAGTTTCTATGATTCCTTGAATGTAAAATAATTTTCTATAAACATATACTCATTATTGTATAAATATGCCCAAATTTCAACATGCGGGAAGGTGCTCGATATGTATCTTTGTATTCCTTGTCCCCGTACAGAAATTAGGCGGATAGATAACCATTAATATTTCCTTCTGGGCCTAGAGTTTTAGCGTATGATTGCAAAATTATTACCTACGCGTATCGAAGTTATGACTACATCCTGTTTAGATGAAGTTGGTTTAAGTGAAGGTTGGAAAGCCAAGCTTTATCTAAAATTTATCGAAGAAAATAATAAAACGGTATTAAATAAAAGGTCACACCAGGGGCCACTACAGGTGCAGAAAGCATTTTACCCGGAGGCAAGTGGGGCATGCCATGTCTATATTTTGCATCCACCGGGAGGGGTGGTAGGTGGTGATAGTTTTGATGTGAAAATTGAGGTGGATCCGAACGCAAAAGTCTTGGTGACCACTCCCGCTGCAGGTAAATTTTATAGAAGTGCCGGAAACGAAGCCTATCAACAGCAGACAATTACGGTAGCTGATCATGGAGTATTAGAGTGGTTCCCCTCTGAAAATATTTTTTTCTCCGGTGCCAAGGTAAAGCTTGAAACGAGAGTTGATTTATCCAGAGAAAGCCATTTTATCGGTTGGGATATTCTGTGTTTGGGTAGGCCTGCGATTGGAGAGACTTTTTCCCAAGGCCAATTGATCCAGAAATTAGAAATNTTTCAAAATGGGCGACTGATTCGTTTGGATAGGCTTGTTGTTAGGGAAAATGACGCGATTCTGNATGCAAAATGGGGGTTGGGAGGAAAGCCGGTTGTGGGAAGTTTCTTTTGTCTTACTAAAAGAAAAGAACTTGTTGATTTATTAAGACAAAATATTGGTTCACCGGAAAATGGTGATTTGTTTTCAGTAACTTTGGTGGATGGCATTATTCTTTGCCGATACTTGGGAAATAGTGTAGAACATGTGAAAAGGCACTTTATAAAAGCTTGGCAATTATTGCGCTTGGCTTTGCGGGGTCAGGANGCTGTTATTCCGCGTATATGGAACACATGAGCTGGGTGAATTCATTTCATGCTTGTTGTTAGATGTTAGTTTTTNTCTCTATAATAATAAGGAAGGAAAATGGAACTTTCNCCTCGAGAAAAAGATAAATTACTTATTTTTACAGCTGGTTTGCTGGCAGAAAGACGATTGTCGCGTGGAATCAAGCTGAATTATCCCGAGGCGGTGGCATATATATCGGCTGCGATTTTGGAAGGAGCGCGTGAAGGCAAAAGTGTTGCCGATCTGATGAGTCATGGAACCCAGTTGCTCAAGCGGGAAGACGTTATGGATGGTATTCCTGAAATGATCCATGAGGTGCAAGTCGAGGCGACATTTCCAGATGGGACAAAACTAGTTACGGTTCACAATCCAATAGTGTAAAGGACAAAGACATGATTCCTGGAGAATATGCGATTCAAAAGGGCGAGTTGGTCTTAAATGAAGGACGCAAAAAGATTACGTTATCAGTGGCGAACCTAGGGGATCGACCGATTCAAGTTGGTTCGCACTACCATTTTCATGAGACTAACTCTGCATTGGAGTTTGACCGCGAGGCGGCCTGTGGTTTTAGATTAAATATTGCAGCAGGAACAGCGGTTCGTTTTGAACCGGGGCAATCTCGAGAGGTGGAGTTAGTTGCCTATGCGGGTTCCAGACATGTTTACGGATTCAACGCAAAAATTATGGGCCCACTGGAGAAAAAGTCATGAGTACTATTGACCGTCGNGCTTATGCAGATATGTTTGGCCCTACCGTNGGCGACCGCGTAAGGTTGGGTGACACGGAACTGTGGATNGAAGTAGAAGAAGATAAAACGACATACGGTGAAGAAGTAAAGTTTGGAGGCGGTAAAGTCATTCGAGATGGTATGGGGCAAAGTCAACGTACCTCGAAAGATGCCGTCGACGTGGTCATAACCAACGCCTTAATTTTGGATCACTGGGGCGTTGTTAAGGCGGATATTGGAATAAAAGAGGGTCGTATTGTTGGGGTAGGTAAAGCCGGTAACCCTGATATTCAGTCAGGCGTGGATATCATCATTGGCCCTTCAACAGAAGCCATTGCTGGAGAGGGGTTGATTGCTACAGCTGGAGGCATCGATGCCCATATTCATTTTATTTGCCCACAGCAAGTTGATGATGCCTTAATGTCTGGTATCACCACTATGATTGGTGGTGGAACGGGACCTGCAGCTGGCACCAATGCAACTACATGTACGCCCGGACCATGGAACATTCAACGCATGTATCAGGCGGTTGAAGAACTTCCAATCAACTTTGGTTTTCTTGGTAAAGGGAATGCTAGTTTGCCGATGGCTTTGGAGGAGCAAGTCCGGGCAGGTGCCATGGGCTTGAAACTACATGAAGACTGGGGGACGACACCGGCAGCTATCGATAACTGTTTGAGCGTGGCTGAAAAATTTGATATTCAAGTAGCGATTCATACCGATACTCTGAATGAGTCCGGTTTTGTCGAAAATACAATTGCTGCTTTTAAAAACAGAACCATTCATACCTATCATACAGAAGGTGCAGGTGGTGGGCATGCTCCCGATATCATCAAGGCCTGTGGGGAAGCAAACGTTTTACCTTCCTCTACTAATCCCACACGCCCCTTTACGGTTAACACGGTCGACGAGCATTTAGACATGCTGATGGTTTGTCATCACCTTGACTCAAAAATCCCAGAGGATGTTGCATTTGCCGAATCAAGGATTCGAAGGGAGACTATCGCGGCGGAAGACATACTGCATGATCTTGGGGCCTTTAGTATGATCGCATCAGACTCGCAGGCGATGGGCCGCATCGGAGAGGTGATAACCAGAACCTGGCAAACTGCTCACAAGATGAAAGTGCAGCGGGGTGCGCTGAAGCCAGACCCTGATCGCCATGATAATTTTCGCGCCAAACGTTATGTGGCAAAGTATACGATTAACCCAGCGATATCTCACGGGATTGCTCATGAAGTGGGTTCGATTGAGTCCGGTAAACTTGCGGACATCGTGCTTTGGAAACCAGCTTTTTTTGGGGCAAAGCCTGCGATGATGATCAAGGGGGGGATGATTGTAGCGGCACCGATGGGTGACCCTAATGCCTCTATTCCTACTCCACAGCCCGTTCATTACCGACCAATGTTTGGTGCCTTGGGTGGTGCCCGCAGTGAAACCTGTGTGAGTTTTGTTTCGCAAGCAGCTTGCGATGATGGCATCGGACAAAAACTAAAATTAAATAAGAAGATCATTGGAGTTAAGAATACTCGTCAAATCAGAAAAAAAGATTTGATACACAATGACTATCAACCAAAGATAGAAGTGGATTCCCAAACCTATGAAGTCCGTGCGGATGGGGAGTTGTTAACGTGTGAACCTGCGGAAGTCTTGCCTTTAGCGCAGCGCTATTTTCTTTTTTGATAAAGGTTGCTTCTCATATTATTGCTGTTTCGGAAATGACCCATGTTGGAAATCATAGAGCGCATTGAGAGTTACACAGGAACTTATTTTACTTCTCTAACCCTGCCATTTGATCAGAGACAAAAAAGTCGTCTACGAGTTACCCTTGACAATGGTGATGAGGCTTCTCTTATTTTGAATAGAGGTGTTGTATTACGTCACGGAGATTTGTTGCGTAGTTCATGCGGTGAAGTTGTCGAAGTGCGTGCGTCTTTAGAATCAGTTTCCATGGTTCATGAACCGAATTCTCATTTGTTGTCCCGCGCTTGTTACCATTTAGGAAACCGCCACGTACCTCTGCAAATCGGAGACGGTTCACTTTGTTATCTTCATGACCATGTCTTGGACGATATGGTACGCTCCCTAGGATTGGTGGTTGAACACCAGGAGGCCTCTTTTGAACCAGAGTCGGGGGCTTATAAAAATGATGGTAAGCATCAGCATACCCATGAGCACTAAGAACTCCACGTCGCACTTGCAGAACCCCAGTTTGTTAAAGTTAATGCGTCTTACCAGTCCGTCACTTCCTATTGGTGGATACTCGTATTCGCAGGGATTGGAGTTTGCTGTGTCATCTGGATGGGTACACGACACATCCACGGCATCAGATTGGATCCAAGGCCTGTTAACAAACTCATTAATCAATTTAGATCTACCTGTACTGAAAAAACTATATGAGGCCTGGCAGGAACCTGATACGGATAGACTTCGTTATTGGAGTAATTTTTTGTCGGCAAATCGAGATGCTTTTGAACTTCAAGAAGAAGACCGACAATTAGGAAAAGCCCTGGCGCGTCTTCTGGTTGACTTGGAACTGGAAGAAGCGAAACATTTCTCAAGTCCTCCCTATTGCGGATTCCTTACTTTATATACTTTAGCAGCCGTGAGGTGGAATATTTCTTTAAACGATGCGGCACATGGATTTTTGTGGATGTGGGCGGAAAATAAAGTTTTATGTGCCATGAAACTAATACCGTTAGGACAAACCGATGGGCAAAAAATTTTATCAGCCGTTATTGAAACCATTTCTCGTGTGGTTAATCAGGGATTGGGTTTACCCGATGAGGATATTGGGTATACTGCTCCCGGACAGGGAATCGCAAGTGCCCTGCATGAAACTCAGTACACAAGATTATTTCGTTCCTAGACAATAAAAAAAATATTTAAAGATATGAATAAAAAACAAGTTTTGAGGGTTGGGGTCGGGGGGCCGGTGGGTTCTGGGAAAACCGCTTTGATCAATGAGCTTTGCAAACAATTACGCGAAAAATTTGAAATCGCGGTAGTGACCAATGATATCTACACGAAAGAGGACGCTGAGTTTTTAATCAAGCATAAGGCCTTGGAAGAGGACCGTATTCTTGGGGTGGAGACGGGAGGTTGTCCACATACGGCGATTCGCGAAGATGCTTCGATGAACCTTTCTGCTGTGGAAGAGTTGAGTGTTCGCTTCCCCAATCTGGACTTGGTAATAGTTGAGAGTGGTGGCGATAACCTTGCAGCTACCTTTAGCCCAGAATTATCAGACCTTACTATTTATGTTATCGATGTTGCCGCAGGCGATAAAATTCCCCGCAAGGGAGGTCCGGGTATCACGAAGTCTGATTTGCTGGTCATCAACAAAATTGATCTAGCCCCACATGTGGGTGCTTCTCTCGAAGTTATGGAACGCGACGCAAAAAAAATGAGAGGTGAAGGGCCTTTTGTCTTCACCAACTTAAAAAACGGTGATGGGGCAGTAGCGGTAGAACAATTTATCATTAAGCAGGGTTTGCTCGGTTCTTGATTTTATTTTATTGAAGGTTTTGTGGCGAATGGTTTTTAATCTAAATTTTTTAAAAGTGGTAGTGGTTTTTATTTTTTTTAGTCCATCTGTTTTTGGGGTTGCGGAGGGAGCGGGATCGAAAAAAAGTAAAGTTAAAATCACATTGAGGTCTCAATTTCATGAGAACTCTAACCTTACCCATCTGAAATTAAATCACCCTATTAAAATTTCACAGGCAGAAATCATCAATCATATGGTTTCGTTAAGGTTCAAGGGTACCTTTCTAGGGAACAAAGAAGAGCCTGTTTTTGCCGTTTCCGAGATTCAAACATTGGCCCCGATTCTTTTCAAAGCATTTGGAAGGGTGGATCCTGAAAAAGTTATTCGGATTCAACTAAAGAGCGTAGGTGGTATCACATCGGGTGATATTTTTTCTTTTAAAAAATATTTAAACTGGCGTTTCGATTCAATTCGCGGCGAAACGTTTCTACAGAAAAATAATGTTCGCGGCTGGAATATTTTTTCTTGGGAAATGATGCCCAAGAAAGGGCAGCGTTACTTTAAGTCCGGAGCGGACAAGCGCATACAGAAAAACTGGATTATTTCAAAACTAAAGCTACCCATCTCTGATCGGGAAAATATGGATAACCAGAGATCGATTGATACCCTGCAAAAAGAACCCTCAGGAAACAACATCAATCCCAAGTTAGAGGAGAAACTGGAGCACCTTAAATATCTTTACGACAAACAACTGATCAATGAAGAAGAATATAAAAACCAGCAAAAAAAGATTTTTGATGAGTTGTTTTAATTGTGTTTTTTACTAATACGCTGAATATCTGATTTGCTAGCAGTTAAGTGGTAAGTCTTCCTACAGTAAATGTAATTGTATTTTTCTCAAAAATGCCTGATTTTGTAGCATTCTTTAGTTGTAATGCTTTAAAAAAGAGATAATTCCCNCCCTCGATGTTCACGTCTCAACCATGTCCTTTTCTGTAACTAATTAATAAATAAACCATTAGATTATTTCTTTTAAAATGGAATAAGTCTTGCTTTTGTCTTAGGTGGGACCACCGCGCCTAGCGATGCCCTATTTTTTTGTGAGCATTTGTATGGAATAAATGTATTGAGACTGAATCCATAATATGGAATTAGTTAGGGGAGCGATTTGACGAAGTTGATCGAATTTTTAGATGAGTTAGTAAAGAATCTTTTCACAGGGCAAGTGGTAATAAATTTTTACAAAGGAACGATCGGCAAGGTTCAGGTGAGCAAAACACTCAAACCTGAAGAATTGGCCGAAAAAGAATCTAAATATTTGTATTAGATTTTTTTTTAAATTTTCTGTAAGGTGTTAACCAAGGACCACCGCAGTTAGCGATGCCATTGTTAATAGTTATTTTTTAATTTGAAAGGGAATTGAGTTATGAATTTGTCTGTTACTAAACGATTTGCATATGGTAGCGCGGCTATTTTTTTATTTCTTGTGAGTCTTCCAGTTCTTGCTGCTGCGGGTGCGAAGATTAAAATTGACGACACAAAGTTTTTTCAAATAGGGATGGGGTATAGAGGGTCATTGACCATTACGGAAGATGCCGCCACTAATGGAACAGATCACTCTTTTAATCCGGCGACAGAAAATATGAGACTCTACACCGTTTCCCAGGTACATAAGAATATTCAGGTAGAGTACAACACAGAGCTTAACGGTGACGCCATAAATGTTTTGGACGCGGTTGCCAAGCTGGACCTTGGTGTTTTCGATTTATGGGTAGGACGCCAACTACCACCTAGTGATCGTGCCAATATGGATGGTCCTTTCTATTTAAATGCTGCCTGGGCCTACCCGATGATACAGTCTTTTGGTAATCAGGGTCAGTTTGCAGGTCGTGATGATGGGATTGCGATTCATGGTGATGCAAACGGTGGAAAATTAGAGTGGGCCTACGGTGTTTTTGAAGGGCTAGAGGGTGGTGCTGATCAAGAGGATAATGTCAGGCACACAGCTTCCCTTACCTATGCCTTTGACGATGTGGAGCCCGGGTTTTATGCTGGAAGCACCTATTTCGGTGCCAAGAAGATCACTACGCTAAANTTTGCCATGCATCATGAAGAAGATGGTGTGGGTAGCAGCGCTACTGATCAGGGTGATTTTACAGGATACAGTGTAGACGCTCTCAT
>JGI26382J51730_1001368_pt1 | contig 10528 bp, 12 predicted proteins | sample SaaInlV_165m_DNA_2_FD_51730 | JGI IMG/M metagenome (IMG submission 51730) | reverse complement strand
TGAGATTACGAGCCACCTAGTTGAAAATGCAAGGTCATTTTGCCTCAAAGAATTAACGGTGGATAAAATGATGGATTCAACCATCGCTATTTATGAAGAGGTTGCTTCTTCTCCCCAAAATAATTAGCTGTATTATTAGTTTTTAAGGGCCACCTATGAGAATTGCTGTTATTAGACAAAAGTTTGTTAACTATGGAGGGGCTGAGCAATTTGTTTCGGGATATACAAACCAGCTTGCCAGTATGGGGCATGCGATTCATATTTTTGCAAATCAATGGTCCCCATCTAATCACCCCAATATAAAGATTCATTCTGTTAAAGCGATCAAAAGGAATTCATTTTTGAGAGTTTTCTCGTTTGCTTGGTTTGCGCTCCAATCAATACGGTCAGAATCATTCGATATTGTTCAAAGCCATGAACGAATATGGCGTCAGGATATATACCGAGCCGGGGACGGGTGTCATCGTGAGTGGCTTGAAAGACGATCGCATTATTTGCCGTTTATAAAGAGATTCTTTATTAGTTTTAGTTTGTTTCACCAGTTAATTTTAGGATTAGAGAAAAGAATNTTTGAAAACGGAGAATGTAAAAAAATAATAGCTATTTCCGAAATGGTCAAGAGAGATATATTGAAGCATTACCAACTACCAGAAGACAGGGTGAGGGTGGTCTATAATGGGGTGGATTTACACAGATTTAACCCAAGNAATATAAAATATTTCCGAGGAGAACTTCGGCAGAAACTAAGAATTTCTGATGAAGAAGTGATGATTTTGTTTGTTGGGTCGGGATTCGAGCGCAAAGGGTTAGAGTATCTAATTAAGTCTGCTCAGTACATAAAGCAGAAAAACTGGAGACTAGTTCTAGTGGGAAAGGGGAAATGGAAAAGATATTTAAATTTTACTTCAAAGGAGAATCGGGTGAAAATAACTCACCTAGAACCAGTTGATGAAATTGAAAAAATATATGCAGCTGCAGATTTTTTTGTTCTTCCCTCAATCTATGAACCATTTGGGAATGCTAATCTGGAAGCATTAGCCTCAGGACTTCCGATCATCACGAGCCGTAACTGTGGTGTTGCGGAGATAGTTACTCCTCAAAAGGAAGGTGTTATTTTGGAAGAGCCATCAGACTCTAAAGCTATGGCTAAAGCCATCGATTATTTGATGGGTTCAAAAAACAGAGAACCAATGAAGAAATCAGCTCGTTTGTTAGCTGAGAAATTCACCCAAGAGCGCAATGCTCTTGAGATGGTGCAAGTCTATAAGGAGTTGATAGAGTCTCAATGAGAATCCTTACTTAAGAGGAAAAAAAATAGGTCTACATTAAAAAGATATTTTTTAAATCAAAATAAAAAATATTTTATATCATGAGTGATGGTTGTTGGGTGCCAAGAATATGCCGAGCATTTCCAATTACCAGCAATAAAGAACTAGGAGATAATTAGCCGTTAGCAAACAAAATTAAATCAAATGACGGATGATTTTCCAGTATGTATTAAGCGCAGGGCTAAGTAAATATGTTAGGAGGGGATTGTTTGTGCCACTGATAGCGAGAGTTCCTTTGTAAACACGTGTAATTTCTTTGTCAGACACCTTGCGTAAAAGCTTTAGTTTTTTTCTTTTAATTAATATGCGCGGAAAAATCTTGAGAATTTCAATGTAACTTTTCACTTTAAGAAGAAACCACCTATGGAGAACAGCATGAAACCACTGCAAAAACTCAATGGTAATTAAAGCAGGAAAAATTAATGCGAGTGTTTTAACCTCCATATTTTTTAGTAAAATATGGAGACGGTTTTTTTCAGAGGAGTAATATTTAAAAACACCTTTGTTGAATTTATAGTGGTGATGCATAATCGCTTGTGGAACAACTTTAAGGCGCCATCCTGCAAGTCGAACTCTCCATGACAAATCATGATCTTCGTGATAAAGAAACAGGTCTTCATCAAAGCCTCCTACGGTTTCATACACTTCTCTTCTTAACATGAAAATTCCACCACATGCTGATTCAAAAGGTTCCTGATAGCCAGAATCTTTCTGGCCGAGTAAATTTGGATAGGCGATTCCTGTGTAGTTAATCAATACTCCAAGAGAATTAATTGTATTTTGTTGGTCGATGTATAGGATTTTTGGGATAGTCCCTCCCACATTGGTATCGCTTTCTAAAACCTTTGCTAACTCCCCGACACATTTAGAATGAAGTTTGAGGTCGCTGTTGAGAAAAAGAAAGTAGTCCCCTTTTGCGAGACCTAATCCTCTATTGACAGCAGAGCCAAAGCCTAGGTTTTTCCCGTTTTCAATAATTTTAATAGANGGGAAATGCTTTCGAATNAAATTTACCGAGTCGTCCTTAGACCCGTTATCACTGACAATGATATCTATTTCATTTCTATTTTGATCGAGTAGAGATTGAATGCACTCAACTATGACATCTTTGTCATTCCAATTAACGATAATAGCGGTTACTTTTTTCAAAGGTTTTCTCTTTCGTGTTAGCNAAAAAATAAAAATATTACATGGTTAGNAATAGTCATCGGACTAACTATNAAAATTTACTCTGGTGCTCAAATCATATTGGGGTTCAAGTATTCTATTGGCTTTGTTGCGATGCTGTGATTTAAAAGTGGTAAGCCACTAAGTTCTGGATGGGTGTAAGCCTATTCTAAAATTTGTTCGTAGAATGTATCCGGGTCATCAGCATTGAAAGATTCATTTGCGTAAACAATGAGTACCATATCAGTATCCCCAATATTTTTTATAGCATGAATGATTCCGGGAGTTATTTTCACTGTTCGTAGAGCTTCTTCACCCATGAGCAATTCTTTTTTTTCACCTGTTTTCAGGTCTTTTAGTACCAAGAGGCCTTTCCCCTGTGGGACACAGAACCATTCTAATTTTCGGGTATGGTAATGGTTGCCGCGAGTTTTCCCAGGGTAAGCAACTGAAACATGAATTTGACCAAACTCATGAGGAACTTCCATACCTTTCCCCAAAACTTCTATAAGCCAGCCACGCTCGTCTGATTTGCAATCAAGGTCTTCTATGAGAATATTCTTCATTGAGTTACCTCTTTTTGAAACCAGAGCAATGTCTTTTTTATCCCTGACTGAAGAGTGGTTTGTGGTTTCCACTTGAACCGTTGCCCAAAACGTGTGGCGTCTAGTGAAAAAGAATTTTGTCCGGTGCTTGCATTTGGAGAATAAGATTCTTTTACTTCTACACCCGAAGATTTAATGCTCCGTATGACCTGACGCAACGAGGAAGTCTTGTTGGTGCCTACATTATAAATGCCTGAAATGAAATTATTTTTTTTTGTTCCTGCCAGTACCATTGCGTTAACCACATCTTCTACGTAGACAAAGTCTCTTTTCTGGTGACCATCACCATCAATTCTAAGTGGTTTTTCGTTTGCNGACTTATGACAGAATGTGGCTATAACGGAATTGTATTCAGGGCGGCATCCTGGGCCATAGACATTCGCAATACGAAGTATAACGTGTTCAAAATCAGAAAGTCGAATAAGATCCTCTGCAGTCTTTTTTGCGATACCGAACAGCGTTGCCGGTTCCGCCTTATAAGATTCGGTGACCAGCTTTCCAGGTGAGTTTATTTTTTTATAAACCTGTGATGAAGATGTGAAAATGATACGAGGCGAAGAATTTCCATATTTTTTAATTGCTTCGAGAAGGTTGAAAGTGGCTTGGATATTTCCTTTAAAAATTTCTTCGTTGGTTCCTCGGTTTACACCGGCAATATGATAAATTAGATCCAAATTTTCTACAAAAGACTTTAGTTCATTGATCTCTGGAAATTTTTTGGAAGAATTACGTTTAAGGGTAGTAACCTCAAAGTCGGTTAACTGATGAAGAACATTTGTAAGGTTTGAGCCTAAAAATCCTGACGACCCTGTTACGCCAACTTGCATTGGTTGCCTTTCCATAAAACTATGGGATATTGACACACATTACTTTAATGAAATATATTTTACGAAAAATTTATACAATATCCTAGCGTAGTAGGAAGCTAAAATATTTAAATTTAAAATACGATTGCTAGTTATTACTAATAATCACTTCTTAAACGGCATTATTTATACGGGGCTTAAGCTGTATGGTTAGATTTTCTATTATATTCGTTCTTTCCTTGGCGCTGACAATAAGCTTTAACAAAACAGAATTTTGGGTTGCCAATGCTGCAAAACCATTGATGTTTAGTCAGGCCTTGCCTGGCTATGCCTATCAGTTTCCAGAAGATTTTTACTCTCATGATGATTTTAGAATCGAGTGGTGGTACTACACCGGGAACCTAGAGGAAGTTGGAACTTCCCGTCCTTTTGGTTATCAACTCACCTTTTTTCGTGTGGCTCTTGACACAATGGGTGATAATCCAAACCCATCTAAATGGAAGGTGGGGCATATTTATTTTTCGCATATGACATTAACCGATGTAGAAGGCAAAAAGTTTCACTACTTTGAGAGAATCAATCGTAAGGGGATTGGCAGTGCTGGCGCAGATTCTGAGAGATTGATGGTTTGGAATGAAGATTGGTCTCTTGAAGGTACGGATAATGAACACGTGCTTGAAGCTGTTGAGTCAGGGGTGGGAATAAAATTGCAACTAGCCCCTGAGAAGAAATTGGTGGTTCATGGACAAGATGGGATTAGTAAAAAAGGAAGCGAAGCAGGAAATGCCTCGCACTATTTTTCGTACACGCGTATGAAAACAAGTGGGACGGTATTCGTAGACGGAAAAAATTATAAGGTTTTTGGAACAAGTTGGATGGATCATGAATACTCAAGCAATCAGCTTAATAATGAATTGTCTGGCTGGGATTGGTTCTCATTAAAGCTAGATGACCAGACTGAATTGATGCTGTACCTACTTCGCAGAAAATCTGGGGGTATCGATTCTTTTTCGAGTGGAACTTTCGTTTCGTCTGACGGGATTTCACGCCATATAAAGCGAGATGAGTTTACAGTTGAATCGTCAGCTCAGTGGAGAAGTAAACAATCAGGTATTACTTACCCGTCTGGTTGGAAACTGAGCTTACCAAGTTTGGGAATCAAATTAAGCCTATCACCTGACTTGAATAATCAAGAGCTTTATAACTTACGGTCAATTTCAGCATCTTATTGGGAGGGAAGCGTTTCAGTCGAAGGGACTATTCGCGGGAAACTGATTAAAGGTAAAGGGTATGTGGAGCTAGTAGGTTACGGCAAAGACCTAGTACAGGGTTTGCCGGATTAAATAACTAGGTAAAAACTTCCTTAATTAGGGAAAACTAAGCTCGTACAAATAAGGTGAAAAATCGGAAAGTCTTTAAAGTAAAGAGTTTTTGAGGATTTAAGGTTGGCATGGAATTTGCTCTATTTATGGATTTATGAAAGAATAAATTCAATCGAACCGGAGAAATCATGGTAAATCCCGTTAGTAATACTAGTAAACCTCTTATCACGGCACTTGACACGCAAAGACAAAAGAGTTCATCGCAAGAATATAATGAATATGCTTCTATCAATGTTGAATTCTCCGAGCAAGCAAAGAAAGTTAAAATATTTGAAGAAGGTAGTAACTTAACTAACGTACTAAAAATTGAGTTTGATCAGATTTTTGAACTTGATGAAAGTAAGAAAGAGTTGTTTCTTGAAAGGTTAGATCATATTTTAGCTGACAATTGATTTTGGAATTTGGGTTAGCCATTTCTGTAGCCATTTTTTTTAAATATTATGCTCAAACAAGTGAGTCCTCCATTTGCTTTTTCGAACTCGCTTATATCTAGATGTATTGTTTTAAATCCTTCCTGATGAATTTTATTTGCTATTTTAGTTGATCCTTTTGAAATTAGAACCGTTTTCCCGATAGCTAGACAGTTGGCAGAGAAGCGGTTAGATTTGTTTGCTTCAATCCATTTGAATTCATGAAGAGGGGTAGTATCTACCGAAGATGGGTCAAGTACGAGAATGTTTTTCCCTAAATAAGAGACCGAAGTTTTTAGGTGTAATCCACTGAGGACTTTTACAGGGACAACAGCTTTGTTGGTGAACCTGGCTAACGCGTTTACAGCTTCTAAATTGGTTCGGCTAGATATTCCCACAAGTATTTTTTTTTTCGTATTTAGTACGTCGCCTCCATCTAAAGTAACGTGAGGAGGAAGTCTTTTTATGGTTCTATAATTTTTAATTTCTTCATGAATGCTAACNCCTTCACCACGCCTTGATTTTTCTTTATTAGGACAAGCCAGCGCTACATGGTCGAAAACAACGGTTGTATCTTCTACAAACGGTGCATCGGGATATTCATAAACAGCTGGGAGTTGGACAACCTCTACCCCGGTTTCCTCTAAAGCAGCGATATAACACTCGTGCTGTAAACATGCACGTGTGACGTCGATAGGCTGGTTTTTCGGGTTTGCAGCAATAGCCTGGTTAAAAGAAGGGCTTGGTCTTCTAACAAAAGCGATGGTCTTGGGCATTGACCGTGGTTAGTCACAGGTTCGAGTATTCATTAGACGTGCAAAATAGAGCATGGTCATTTCTTTTCTTGATTTTCTAAAAAGTTTCATTAGAGCTTGGCTAGGNTTAAGCTTATCTCCGATTCTATCTGGTTGAGCGAAGTAAACGATTCCTCTGACAGTATGGAAATCGTGGGCGTTGAGATCCATTAGTTTTCTATTACATTCATTGGGATATCCATGAAATTCATCTAATTTAGGAAGAAAGCTATCGTACATGTCATAAAGCATGCCTTCCATCATCCCAGCGTTATTTGGGGTAGGTTCAATGTTCGGTAGTCCTTGACCCTCAATTCCTTCACCTTCAAGGGGTAATCTATTAAAAACTATTCTCTGTGCTGATAGGGTGACAGTAACTTTATCGATGTACTCAAAGCCCTTTTCTTTGAAATAGTCTTCATTTATGAGTTCATTGTATGCAAAAACACTTATTTTTTCTGACATGTGTGGCCCTCAGGATAGACTGATTAACTATTTATAAAAGTTAGTTGGTTAAAATATAACTAAAACCGTTGCTGGCTAATAGCGCGCTATGATAATATAAACTTATCAAATACTCGCTTTAATTCTCATAAAATAAGCTAAATAGATTTAAAATAGTTTCTTTAATTTTAGCAGGTCACCTGAAGGTTCTAGGTTTAAATAATTCCATATATTATAAAANCCATACTTTGAAAGAGGAGTTTGGTATGTCGTCAGATAAAGTTGTTGTTGTAACCGATTCAGAGTTCGATTCTACTATTCTTCAATCTGAAAGACCAGTCGTCCTTGATTTTTGGGCAGAATGGTGTCAACCCTGCAAGATGCTCGCTCCGACCATGGAGGAAATAGCGGGAGAATATGAAGATAAGGTCAAAGTTGGTAAATTAAATGTGGATGATAATCCCGATACAGCCACTAAATACGGCATTCGCGGAATTCCCACTCTTTTGTTTTTTAAGGGTGGTAAAGTGGTTCAGCAGGTGACGGGAGTTAAATCTAAAGCTGAAATTAAAAAAACGATTGACGAGTTACTCGCCTGATTACAAAGCTTTATGCTGGAGTAAGATTTTATTGTAAAAATTAAAGGTAAAATCGAGATTAGGCGGATTGGTATATGGGGTTCAAGCCGATGCGTTCAATCATATCGATATCCCTTTTTGGGTCTTGTCCTTTGGTTGTAAGGTAGTTGCCTCCGAGAATACCATTGGCTCCAGCAGCAAAAATTTGCTCTTGATTATTAGTGAATACTTCTTCCCGTCCACCGCAGACAAATAGATCAATGGTTGGAAGGATTAATCTGAGCATAGCTATCGTCCGAAGTGCTTCATAAAGTTCCATTAGTTCCATGTTTTCTAGGACAGTTCCCTCTAAGGGCTTGAGAAAATTGATTGGAAATGACTGTGTTTCGAGATCTCGGATATCTATAGCAAGCTCTACCCGTTGAGCAAAAGTTTCTCCCATTCCAAAAACACCTCCAACGCAAACCTGAAGTCCGGCTTCTTTAGCGTTTTTTACTGCTAATAGTTCATCTTCATAATTATGGGTAGTGACAATTTTTTCGAAATGGCTTGCAGCAGTTTCTAGGTTGTGGTGACATCTATCTAGCCCGGCAGCTTTTAACTTACGCATATCGTCCAGATTCATCAAGCCAAGCGAACAGCAAGTTTCCAAGTTTGTTTCTTTTTTGATTCGTTTGATGGCTTCGATGACTTGATCCAATTCCTCAGGGCGATTTAATGCGGTTCCTGAAGTGACGATGGAAAATTCATTAGATCCGAATGCCTCAGCTTCTTTTGCAGCTTCTACAATTTTTTCTACATCCAACAACCCATATTCTGGACTATCCGTCTTGAATTGGCTGGATTGGGCACAAAAACCGCAGTCTTCTTCACATTTGCCTGCCTTAGCGTTGACGATAGAACAAATTTTAACGTCATCTCCTTTAAATCGATCACGTAGGCGGTTGGTTCCTTCGAACAAATAATCTAGTTCCTCACGGGAAAAAAACTCCAGTTCAAGCGCTTGACGACGGGTAATTCCATTCCCATCAAGGGCAGAATCAATCATTTGTTTGATTAGATCTTTTTGCATTGTAGAAATTGTATTAATTATGGTGTGAGAAATCCTACCATAGTTTGTATTAGTTTTCTTTGTATTTGAGAATGTTGACTAAATCTTCTGGTGAATTGATAGGTGCGAGACATACTCATCATCCGGGACTTTTTTCCTAAATCAACTGATTGGTATAGACTTTGTTTACAATATTTCTTCGAGTTGTTTGAAAAAATCTGGAAAAGATTTCTTGACGCAGTTTGGGTTTTTAATGCGGATCCCGGGCACCTTGAGACCTGCCAAAGCGAAACTCATAGCCATGCGATGATCATCATAAGTTTCAATGTCAGTTGGGATGTAGGTTCCAGGGCGAATCTTTAAAAAATCTTCGCCTGATTCAACGTGGGCTCCTAACCGAGAAAGTTCCTGTTCAAGCGCCCCTATTCGATCTGTCTCCTTAATTCTTAAATTACCTATGCCAGAGATAGATGTTTCTCCTTCAGCAAAAAGAGCTGTGACTGCAAGGGTTTGAACGACATCGGGCATGCTATTCATATTGATGTTAATTCCTCGTAAAGGATTTCCTTTTATGAAAATTTTTTCATAGGAACGTTCAATCGTACAACCCATCTTCTCTAGAACATTGAGGAAACCAGCATCTCCCTGAACGCTTTTAGAATTAAGGCCAACTAAAGTTACTTCACCTTGAGTGATTGCTGCTGCGGCAAGAAAATAAGATGCACTAGACCAGTCCGCTTCTATCGTGTAGTCCATTGCATGGTAGGTTTGATCTTCTGGGATATAGAACCGAGAGTGATCCGTGCACTCAACGTCTACCCCAAAGGTTTTCATTATGTCGAGAGTTATGTCAGCATAAGGTTTGGAGGTAAGTTCGCCAATAATATTGATAGTTGTTTCATTTTGAAAATAAGGTGCAGAAAGCAGGATAGATGTTAGGTATTGGCTGCTATTGTTTCCGGCAAGACTAACTCTCCCTCCTGGAATGCCACCCCCCGGAATTTCCAAAGGAGGACAGCCATTGTTTTTTAAAGATCGAGCGTTGACACCTATTTGATTGAGCGCTTTTAACAAGTCTGAAATGGGTCGTTCCAGCATGCGTTTTTCCCCAGTAAGTTGAGTTGTTCCTGGAGAAAGAGCTGCGAATGTTGTTAAAAAACGCATAGTAGTTCCAGCGAGGCCAATAGAAATTTCGTTGCGTGGACATTGTATGTGTCCACCAGTTCCTGAAACTATGAAGGCGCAATCTTCTTGTTTGACAGGAATACCAAATTGCTCCAGAGCCATACGCATATATTTTGTGTCGTCGCTAAACAGAGGATTGCGTAAAGTCGAGGTACCTTTAGCAAGGGCTGCTATCAAAAGTGCTCGGTTGGTGTAACTTTTTGAGGCGGGACATTTTACTGTTGCAATAATTTTTTCTGCAGGGGTAATTACTTTCAAAAAACAGCCTCCATGTAGTTTAAACTATTAACTATAGCACAATCATAAAACTCCAAAAGATGCTTTGAAAGCGGAAGATATTAGGAATATAGGACTGGCTTGTTTCGACAGTTGGGTTTTGCTATCATCGCGAAGGTTTACAATGTAAATGAGTACGGTTAAAGCTTTTTATATTCATGGTTTATCCAGCTTTGTTATGGGTGAGGGCGGATTTAAAAAACAAAAAAAAACTCTTTGGAGGCGCCTCCATTTATGGTGGTATGGCAAAGAAGAGGCCGAACAAAAACGTCTCAAATCTTTTATTCCACTTACTCTATATACAATTGCAGTTATTTATGGAGTAATCTATCTTTCCATTCTCAATACGGTTAACCGAGGTAAGGGAATGGATGCGATCAAAACCTGGTACGGTGGTGATCGATCGGAGATAGTTAAAGCGCTTAAGGAAGAGAAAGAATATTTAGGGAACAGTTTTAAGAAAATGATTAGAAAAAGAGTCTCTGGAGGACGTTGATCTAAG
>JGI26382J51730_1001357_pt1 | contig 10554 bp, 8 predicted proteins | sample SaaInlV_165m_DNA_2_FD_51730 | JGI IMG/M metagenome (IMG submission 51730) | reverse complement strand
TCTCTTTAAACAGTTGGTTATATGTTTGCGCATTTTTTCTTCTTTTTTCTGTCCACTGGTCCAGATATTGAAGTTTGGCCAGAACAACACCAGCTTGAAGCGCATCAAGCCTGAAGTTTCCCCCAATCAATTTATGATAATACTTAAGGTTTGACCCGTGAACACGCAGAGCTTTGATTTGATTATAATCATCTTCTGAGGACATGGTTACCATACCCCCATCCCCAAAGCCGCCTAAGTTTTTAGTCGGGAAAAAAGAAAAACATCCATAATTACCCATTGAACCTGTCCTTCGCCCCTCATACTCAGAACCTATTGCTTGGGCTGCATCTTCTATTACGACCAAGTTATTTCTTTGAGCTAGTTCAAGGATTGGATTCATGTTTGCACTCTGGCCATAAAGGTGAACAGGAATAATAGCTCGTGTTTTGTCAGTAATACTTTTTTCTATTTGGCTTGGGTCGATATTGAAGGTGTCTGATTCAATATCGACAAATACAGGCCGCGCCCCTAATCGTGAAATGGATCCGGCGGTTGCGAAAAAGGTAAAAGGTGTGGTGATAACTTCATCGCCTTCTCCAACTCCTGCTGCCATTAATGAAATAAGCAGGGCATCTGTTCCTGAAGATACTCCGACAGCGTATTTTGTTTCACAATAGGTTGCTATTTTTTCTTCTAGTTCTTCAACAATTGGACCGAGGACAAACCGGCCTGATTGGATAACTTGATCAATATTTTTTTTAACGTCCTGTAAAATTGTTTCGTAAGACGCTGGAATGTCTAGTAAAGGGACTCTCATGGCTTGCCTATATTTTGTTATTGTTGATAAATTATTAAAGTATAGATCGAAGGAATCAAGTGATAATTGAATCATGGGTATCACTTAAGCATTGCTTTAGGGCATACTCCCAATCGGGCAACTCGATTCCAAAATATTTTTGTAGTTTGGTGTTCGATAAAACTGAATAAGTAGGTCGGATCGCAGGAGTAGGATATTCTTTTGTCGAAATAGCTAAAAGTTTCGGCATCTGGTCTGGGCAACTGAGTTCTAAAATAGCTTGGGCAAATCTATGCCAGTTTGTTTCTCCTTGGCAAGTCATGTGATATACACCAGAAATGCTTGCCACAGCTTTTGAAAGTGAGCCATCTCTTTTTTTAAGTAGATTCTTGATGGATTTGCATGTTGCCTCAGCGATACTTCGACACCAGGTTGGGGTTCCCGTCTGATCGTTTACTACCCGCAGTTCATTTTTTTCTTTTGCCAGTTTTAAGATGGTACCTAAAAAACTATTCCCTGTTTTGCTGTATACCCAGCCAGTTCTGAAGATTAAATGTGAGGCACCACTTTCCCCAATGGCTTGATCTCCTTGGAGCTTGGTTTGTCCATAAACACTGTTTGGTGAAGGCGGGTCAGATTCTAAATAAGGTCTGTGACTCATTTCTCCATTATAGGAATAATCAGTAGAGTAATGAATGAGAAGAGCATCATTATTTTTAGCTTCGTCTGCTAAAACTTTAGGTGCTATCCAATTCACGGCTTTTGCTAACTCCTGGTCAGATTCGGCTTTATCAACTGATGTATACGCACCAGCATTTATAATGAGTTTAGGTTTGATTTGTTGTACAACGCGCCGGATTTGACTTGGGTCGGCAAGGTTCATTTCCTTTCTCCCTGTTGCGATAACTTCTCCAAATTGGCTGAGAATTTTATTAAGCTCACTGCCTACTTGGCCATTTTTCCCTGTCAATAAAATACGCATGAAATTTAGATAAAATATTGTAGTGCTGTGTAGGTTGCGGAAGAAGATGGAACACTCAAATTTAACGGATCAAGCCAAGAAGATACCTACCGTATCCGTTGTTCTTAAGTGGGTGAGCCAGTTTTTTGAGATTCGTTGGCGATATCCATCCTGCTTTAAATGCAATTTCTTCCGGGCAACAGATTTTGAGCCCTTGACGCGATTCTATAGTTTCTATGAAATTAGATGCAGCTAAAAGTGAATCGTGAGAACCTGTATCAAGCCAAGCAAAGCCAGGACCCATTTTTTCAAGCGCCAGCGACTCATTTTTTAGATAGGCTTTATTGATATCTGTGATTTCCAACTCCCCTCGGCTAGAGGGTTTGAGCTTTTCTGCGATATCAAGAACTTGATTGTCATAAAAATAAAGACCTGTGATGGCGTAGTTGGATTTTGGTTTCTTAGGTTTTTCTGCGAGCTTGATAACGTTGCCCTTAGAGTTGAACTCTGCAACGCCGTAATTTTCTGGATCTTTAACCCAGTAGCCAAAGACAGTGGCGCCTTTTTTTCTTTTACATGCTTTTTGCATTAACCTGACAAGGCTATCCCCATAAAACACGTTGTCCCCAAGAATAAGGCATACTCCGTCTTTTCCGACAAAGCTTTTCCCGATTATGAAGGCCTGCGCTAAACCACCAGGGTATGGCTGTTTCGCATAACTGATCTTAATACCCCATTGGTTTCCGTCTTTAAACAAAGATTCAAAAAGAGGTTGGTCTTCAGGTGTGGTTATGATGAGCACGTCTCTAATACCTGCCAACATGAGAGTGCTGAGCGGGTAATAGATCATCGGCTTGTCGTAAAGCGGCATCAGTTGTTTACTGATTACATGAGTTAACGGGTACAGTCGTGTTCCTGACCCTCCCGCAAGAATGATTCCTTTTTTAATCATTTTTATTTTCCTAACTATATTCTATTAAGCCCTAGTCGTTGTCCTTTGTAAGCACCTGACATCACTCGTTCAATCCATTGGGGGTTATTAATGTACCATTGGACAGTTTTTCTTAACCCTGTATCAAGAGTTTCCGCAGGTTCCCAGCCCAGATCCTTTTTTATTTTTCCAGCGTCGATAGCATAGCGCCTGTCATGCCCTGGGCGGTCATCAACAAACTTTATTAGTGACTTGTGAGGCTTATGGGGTGAGTCAGAAATCAGCTCATCTAAAATTTTGCACAAGGTGTTCACTAGATCTAGGTTTGTTTTTTCGTTGTCCCCACCAATATTGTAAACATCACCTAACCGTCCCTTTTTCAAAGTTTGTTCAAGTGCAATACAGTGGTCCTCAACATAGAGCCAATCTCGAATATGGAGACCATCTCCATAAACGGTAAGTGGATCGCCCGCTATGGCTTTTTTAATCATCAGTGGAATTAATTTTTCTGGGAACTGATGAGGTCCATAATTATTGGAGCAGTTTGTTGTGATTGTTGGAAAATTAAATGTTTTGAAATAGGAGCGTATTAAATGGTCTGAAGCAGCTTTTGATGCCGCATAAGGTGAGTTTGGCGCGTAAGGTGTTTTCTCAGTAAAAAAACCGCTATCACCGAGGGATCCATACACTTCGTCAGTAGACACATGAAGGAACCTAAAATTGTTGTAGCGTTCTTTTCGTTTTCTTTTAGATCATTCCAGTAATCACGAGATGCTTGTAAAAGTTTAAATGTGCCAACAATATTTGTTTGAATAAAATCGTCTGGCGATTCAATTGATCGGTCGACATGAGATTCGGCAGCGAAGTTGATAATAGAGTCAACTTTATTCTCTCCCAAAGTTTTTCTGACTAATTCCTGATCACAGATATCTCCTTCGACAAAAAAATAGTTAGGATTACTTTCAACAGCTTTTAACGTGTCTAAATTCCCAGCGTAAGTTAATTTATCGTAGTTAATAATACGGGTGTTCCCGTTCTTTATTTTCCGTATCAGGAAGTTACTGCCAATAAAACCGGCACCCCCAGTGACCAATAATGTTTCCATAGTTTTTCTAAAATTAGATTTTAAAATTTCAATTAACAAAAACAATCTCGAGTATAGGTTGTTGCCTAGAGGATTGCAAGATGTGGGGTAGTAATCAAATTTGTTAGGACTATTGTTCGTTTGGTAGACTGAAGGTATTAATTTTGGGCTATAGTGTAGGACATTTAAAATATTTTTAGAGCAGCGAGAGGCATGGGTAACTCTAATAAAATAGCAGTTATTATTGTTAATTTTAATGGAAAAGAATTCTTGGGACAATGTCTTGAGTCTTTGCAACGTCAGGTATTTTTAAATTTTAAAATAATTGTTGTTGATAATTTCAGTGACGACAGATCAGTGGATGGGCTTGAGGAGCGTTTTCCTGGTGTTGAGGTTATGCGGATGGATGAGAACGTAGGTTTTGCTGCTGCCAATAACTATGCCATAAAAAAAGCTGAAGGTTTTCAGTGGGTAGCGTTGCTAAATCCCGATGCTATTGCTAAACCGGATTGGTTGTTAACCTTACATATTGCCGCAGAAAAAAACCCGCGATACAATTTTTTTGGAAGCAAATTAATAAAAGAAAGTTCTCCTGAGCAACTAGATGGGACCGGTGATATTTACCATTTATGTGGTTTAGCATGGAGGCGTGACCACGGGGCAGTGGAAAACAAAAATTCTCGTCTAGCTGAAGAAATTTTCTCTCCCTGTGCTGCAGCTGCAATGTATCGTCGAGATATAGTTTTGGAAGTGGGTGGATTTGATGAAAGGTTCTTCTGCTATTTTGAAGATATTGATTTGGCATTTAGATTACGTTTGCTAGGTCATCGTTGTTTATATGTTCCAAACGCGAAGGTTGGACATTTCGGCTCCGCTATAGCTGGCCGGCGAAGTGACTTCGCTGTTTATCATGGGCATCGCAATATGGTTTGGACATACCTTAAAAATATGCCTTCAGAATTGCTCTGGCGTGGGTTACTGCAGCATTTGCTGGTAAATTTTGCATCGTTAATTTGGTTTTCGCTGCATGGACAAGCGGGTCCAATTTTCAGGGCTAAAAGGGACGCGTTGTTAGGTTTAAGACAAACTATAAAGCAAAGGAAATCCATTCAGAAAAACATAAAAGTTACCTCGGAAAACTTAAAGAAGGTTTTGGCTACGGATTGGTTTCTCCCATACTTTAAAAATAGATAATTAATACGAGGCAGGCGAAATGATCCTTAATATTAGTATAGTTTGGGGAATTGATTTAATAGGTCGATGATTTTTGTGTTAGAACTTAATTTAAGCGGTGCCTTGAGATGCCTGTTTCTTCTGTGTGGGTTACTCCCCGTCCACTAGTGGTTCTGCCGCAATATATAAATAGCTGCATGGCCCTAGAGCTGTATATATGTAAAAAATTCCAGAAAGTTAATATTTCTGCATAGCTAAATATATTGACAATAAAACTTAGTTTAAAAAGGGTTACACTTTTTCCTCATTTTTTCCGATTATAATCCAGGGAAGAAAGTTTGCAGGTTTGTTTAGTTTATTTTAGGGCTTTAACTTTAATACAATGAAACTATCAATAGTTATTCCAGTTTATAACGAATCGGCGACCATATGTGAGGTTATTAAAAGAGTCGACGCAGTAACTGGTGAAAAAGAAGTCATAATAGTTGATGATTGTTCTACCGATGGCACTCGACTCCTTCTTGAAAAATATGAAAAAAGAGAAGGTTTTGAAGTCATATATCAGACTAAAAATAGAGGAAAAGGTGCGGCTCTGCGTGCAGGTTTTAAAATTGCAAAAGGTGAAATTGTGATCATTCAAGATGCAGATCTAGAATATAACCCAAAAGACTACCCTGTGCTACTGGAGCCTATTCTAGATAAACGTGCCGATGTTGTCTATGGTTCCCGGTTTCTAGGGGGTCCTCATAGAGTTTTATTTTTCTGGCATTATTTAGGTAATATGTGTTTGACCACTCTATCAAATATGCTTACTAATGTTAATCTGTCCGATATGGAAACCGGCTACAAAGTGTTTAGAAGGAAAATCCTTGAATCCATTACATTAAAGTCCAATCGTTTTGGGTTTGAGCCAGAATTTACGTCCAAAGTGGCCCAAAAAAACTTTATAATTTATGAAGTTCCCATCTCTTACTCTGGTAGGGATTATTCGGCAGGAAAAAAAATAAACTGGAAAGATGGTGTCGCTGCTTTGTGGTTTATCTTTCGTTTCCGCTTCTTTGACTAGTTAGAAAAATGTTGTGTTTATAGCTGCCTTGAAAAAATAGCTATGATTTTAGATGTCCTTAGGGTGCGCAGAGTTTTTTTTGGTTAATTGTTACAGGATTTTACATTAAAATACCTGCTACTCCTCATACCTAATGTTTTATAAAAATATTTTCTTTTATGGGTTTTGGTTATTTTTAACCATTCTACTCGCTTATTGGTTCTCCTATCCTCTAGATGCCTTTAGCCGGCATAACTTTTTTTTTGGGAAAGATCAAGTTCCTAGTTTGTGGGTTTTAAATTGGCAGTTAACTCAGTTAAGTTCTGGAAATTTTGATCAATTATTTACGGGCAATTCGTTTTATCCTCTCGATCGACCAATTTATTTTAACGTTTCAACTTTTTCTACAGCTCTATTTACTCTTCCTGTTTTTCTTTCAACAAAAGATCCTTACATCTGTTATGCAGTGGCGATTTTTTCTTCATATATTTTGTGTTCAGCAGGAATGCTCCTACTGGCAAGACATTTAAAGCTTGGTTATGCAGCTTCTTTTTTAGCAACGTTAGTTTTTTCTTTTAGTGAATCTCGTCATGGCGTTTCAGGTTATATTCATTTATTAACTATTCAGTGGATGCCTTTCACGCTACTTTTCGTGCACAAATACTTTGATGAGGGAAGACGGGTTTTTCTTTACTGGGCTTCTATATTTTATTTGATGCAAATCATGGCATCAGCCTACCACGGAATTTTCTTTTCCATGATTCTCTATTATTTGTTTGTGTTTTAGTTTTCCAGCAGGATAACTTTAGGTTTAAAAAATTTTCTTTAGATGCGGGTCCTCCAATTTTAATAGTTGGAATGATTGCCAGTATTTATTTCATACCCTATCTGAAGGAGGCCCATGAATTTGGGTTCATAAGAACTATCGCAGAGCAATCAGCATTCGGAGCCCCTCTTACCACTTTCTTTTCATTGCCTAGTTCTTATTTTTTTGGTTCTTTGACTTCCCACTTTAACCACATTGACGGGAATACATCACCTAGGTACCTACCAATGCTGATGACCGTTGCTGCTTTATTGATTCTAAGAAAAGCAACGCCCATTAAATTTTTGTTTAGCTCAAAATTAAAAAAACTTGCCTTGGGAGTAATAATTTTGACCCCTATAGTTTGGATTTTAAGGTCTTCTATAGCTACTTTAGGGGGAGAGGTATACTCTGACCTTTATTTGCATCCACAGTTAGTAAATACTGCCATATTCACTCCTTTTTTTTTGATTACGACAGGGTATTTCTTTACGAATAAATTTTTTAGAAAGATTTATCAGGGCTTGCGCCTGGAAACTTTTTTTCTATTGTACTGTTCTATAGCAATGTTGGCATTTGTTGTTTCTCTGGGGCCGATCGTAAAACTGTATGGGAATCAACATTTTATGGTTAACCCAATTGCGACCTTTTTATACTACGTGTTCCCGGGTTTGTCTTCGGTTCGTGCTATCTCAAGAATGGCCATACTAATTCCTTTAGGTTTGGGAATAACTGCAGGGATCTCATATGAGATAATAAGAGACTGGTTGGATAAGCCATTTTTAAAAAAAATATTTTCATTTTCGGTTTTAATCATTCTTATATTGGAACTATATCCTGCGAAGGGTTTATATGCGCCGTATAAACAACCCAGAAACGCAATACCTGAGGAATATACGTGGTTAAAGCAGGCTCCAAGTGGGCCTGTTTTAGAATGGCCGGTTAGCAAGACTTTTTTAGGTGATGCAGTTTATCTAGAGGGTCGATGGTACATCAAAAAAAGCTGATCAATGGGTATGCTGCTTTTGAGTGGGAAGGTCGAAAGAAATTAGCTGAATTGACTGACCTTTCGAATAAAAGCGCATTGTTGTCGCTTTATGCCTTCGGAGTTCGTTATTTGGTGATCCATCAAATTGGAGGAGATTTCCCAGAGTGGGCAGGAAAAAACCTCGGGGAATTCGATCAAATAAAGGTATTTAATAACGCATTGGTGTATCAGAATAAAAATGCAAAAACGAACTTTCTTCCTCAAAATTTCTTAGATTACTGCGCTATTTCAGTTAAAAATACAAATGACAAGCATCGGTTGATTCTTAGGTTTAACTCCCCAAGCGTACATTACGTAAGCAAAAATAAAAAGCAGTTAAGGGTGAGAATTGACTGGGAACCTGATTCTATTTCATCTTATTACGAGTGGTCTTTTTACCCTACCTTATGGCGTGATGGTGACAGTTATGAACTGATATTAGATGAAAGCACAGATCGCGTTCTTGGGTCTGTCAAATTAGCATATTCAGCCTCGGAGAAAAAAAATATGTAAACTCTTCGTAAGACTGAGTTGACTTGAATGGGGTTATTTTAAATTTTCAGTCATTTGTTTTAAAGGATATGAGATTTTATTATGCTAATTACTATTTAAAAAAAGAAGCCCGAAATTGATAGTCAGGGTAAAGAATTCAGGGTGTGTTTAATTCTGCTTGTGACTTCTTGGCTGGTTGAAAGCTTCAAGGCTTTTTCAAGATGCCGGCTCGCTTCAATCGGATCACCATTAGTTTGAATAAGTAAATTCCCTAGGTTGTAGTGGGCATCGATTAGGTTTGGGGAAATTGTTATGGCCTGATGAAGTTCTTCTAACGCAAGGTTAAAATCTTTTTTCTTGATGAAAATTAAAGCTCTATTGACATGAACTTCTCCTTTAAGCTTTGGTGTATTTACTATTAGACTATACTCACGGAGCGCTTTATCCTGTTTTCCAATTGCCGAAAAAATACTGGCTAGAACGAAATGCCCAGGACCAGATTCGGGAACACGTTTAAGGTAATTGTTGATAGAAACTTCAGCCTCTTTATAGAGTTTTAGTTTTAATAGTAGGCGGGCTTTGTTTATATAGAGTTCTGCCGGAACCTGGTATCCCCATCGATAATTTTTGTACAAGCCTTCTGCTTTTTCGTAGGATTCTTTGGCTGCTAAGTTGCGCCCTTGGGAGGCGAGAAGAGTTCCTAGGTTAAAATGATTTGTGGGCTGAGAAGACTTTGCTCTTATCCCAGATTTAAATTCCTTTTCAGCTTTCAGATAATCCCCCAGTTGAAGATAAATAGAACCAAGGTTGTTGTGAGCGTACGATCTGTAGTGTGAAGAAACCTGGGATTGGGTTAGTGCGCGTAGTATTGTAAATGCTTTCGCGTAATTTTTTTCAGCTATATAAAAATGACTTAAATTATGGAGAGCGCGAAGTTTTCCAGGTGATTTTTGTAGAGTGTCTTCCCAAAGAAGAATATTAGATCTGTATAGCAGGTTCCTTTTGTGTAATAGCATTATCTGGAAAATAAAAAAAATAATTAAACAGTATGCGCCAATTTTTTTTACGACTAGTTGGTTGTGGTTTGCTAATACGAGTCGATGAATTGTGATGGCGACAAAAAACAGGATTCCAAAAGAAGGTAGGTAGAGATTGCGTTCGCTCAAAAAGTCAGTTCTTGGGAGAATGCTGTTGGTTGTAGCTAAGGTTATCAAAAACCAGAAGAAGCAAAAAGAAACCAGTATAAGTCGTTTAGGGAAATATAACGCAATTGTTAAAATAACTCCCAGTGCAAATAAGAAAGTAGCAATGGCGAGTGTATTGGTAGCAAAGAAAGTGTTAGGAAAATCATAATCAAAAGTTAACCCGACTGGGAGTAAGATAAGTCGGGCTCCGTGTCCAATAATTTGAATTTGCTTAAANCCATACTCGAAGTCTATTCTTTGCCACCAATCAACGATCATGCTTTTCATGGAAAGAACCTTGAATACTGAAATCGTTGCGCATNAAAATAATGGTAGNTANAAAAACAACAATCGATTTTTGAGTGATGTCCAGTATTCATTACGCATAAAACAAACATCGTATAGAAGTAACGCTGCTGGAAAAGTTAGGGCAGTTTCTTTGCATAAAATAGATGCTAAAAAACAAACTAAGGATAAAAGGTAAAGTAAAAATCTTGGGCTTGGTTTTTGTTTGCGAAAACTTCCAATAATGAAGGATAGTAAGGCGGCAAGATAGAAAAAACTGCTCATGCCAGTTGCCCTTGCTGAAATATAGTTTACGGTTTCAGATTGAATAGGGTTGATTGAAAAGAGCAGAGTTGTAATGCTTGCAATTGAAAGGGCCTCTTTTCTTTCTAATGAAAGGCTTTTTTGGGCAGTGAAGAATGCGATGAAGAAGATAACAATTGAAGTGAAAATATGAATAGTAATGTTGACCAAGTGATAGCCGAACGGATTTAGTTTGCCTTTTGAGTAATTAAAGATAAGGCTTGAATAAAATAAATGTCTATAGCGAGGAGGGTAAAGATTGTTATACAAATCGCCCGTTGCTTTTTGTGCAACTTCAAATTTGATGACGACTTCATCATCGAAGTTAAAAGGAGCGTGAACTGTGCTTGAGTATAGAAGTGAAATAATGGCAGCTAATAGAGCAAAGAAAACCACTCCCCGTCTATTTAAATCAGTTTTCATGACACTTTTCTTTTTTTTTCTTTTCTAATCGTTTTAAGAGATAAAGAAAAACTGCAATATTAC
>JGI26382J51730_1001341_pt1 | contig 10628 bp, 12 predicted proteins | sample SaaInlV_165m_DNA_2_FD_51730 | JGI IMG/M metagenome (IMG submission 51730) | reverse complement strand
ATATAATGGAATTAGAAGCAGCAAAAATGATCGGAGCAGGTTTAGCAGCAATAGCTTTAGCTGGTGCCGGTGTTGGTATTGGAATAATTTTTGGAAATTATTTGTCTGGTGCTATGAGAAACCCATCAGCGGCACAGAAACAATTTCCTAATTTGCTTTTAGGTTTTGCACTTGCAGAAGCAACAGGATTATTTGGATTAGTAGTTGCGTTAATCATTCTTTTTGCGTTTTAAATTAATGATTAAAAAAATATATTTTCAGTCGATATTTTTTAGCTTCCTTTCTTTGGAAGCTTTTGCAGCTGAAAGCGGAGGTATGCCTCAATTAAATCCTGAATTTTGGATTTCACAAATTTTTTGGTTAACACTTACCTTTGGAATTTTGTATTTAGTTTTATCTAAATTTATCCTTCCAAAAATTGGTGGTAACTTAGAGTCTAGAAAATCCCAAATATTAGAAAATATTGAGGCTGCNGANAAACAAAGAGAAAGTAGTGAAGCAAAGCTTAAAGAGTATGAAGAAATTGTTACAAAAAGCAAACTTGAGGCTAAAAATATTTTTAATCAAGCAAGAGAAAAAGCATTAAAAGAAATAAATTCTAAAAAAGAAGTGCTANATAAACAAATTGATGAGGAAATCGTAAAAGCTGAACAAGAAATTAAGACTCTACAAAGCGGTGCTGCTGATAAAATCAATAAGATAGCAATAGATACATCGTCTGAACTAATACAAAAACTTATTGGAGCTGAAGTAAACAATAGCAGCATATCAGCAATTGTTGATGATTTGTCAAAAAGAAGTGGAAATAAATATTATGGCAATTGATGCAACTTTTTGGGTAGCAGTATCTTTCATTATATTTTTTGGAGCTTTAATCTACATTAAAATTCCACAAAAANTTNCAGAGATGTTAGANAAGATGATCTCTGATATTAAAAATGAGATTGATGAAAGTGAAAAATTAAGAACTGAAGCAAAGATACTACTTGATAATGCTCAAAACAAATTGGATACAGCACAATCAGTTAATAATGAAATTTTANAAGAAGCGAAGAAAGACTCTGACAAGCTTATAATTGAATTAAATGACAAATTTCATAAATCATCAGAAATTAAAAAAAATTTAACTGAGAATAAAATAAGCCAGATGAAAGAAGCAGCTATCAAAGAAATTAAAGATGCGTCAATTAAAATTGCTGTAGACTCAGTTAAAAAAATTATTACGACATCTATTGATAAATCTAAGCTTGATGCAGTATTTCAAAAAAACTTAGATGAAACTAAAGAAGAGTTAAAAAAAATTAACTCATAATATTCTTACAATTTTTTTAAAAAACTATAAATTATTAAAATGAATTCTATAGTTATTGGTTCCGGATTTGGTGGAATTGCTGCAGCTCTAAGGCTGAAAGCAAAAGGTCATAAAGTTACATTGGTGGAAAAACATTCTGATCTTGGGGGTAGAGCTAGAGTGTTTAGAAAAAATGGTTTTACCTTTGACGGCGGACCAACAGTAATTACTGCACCATATTTAATTAACGAATTATTTGAATTATTTAAAAAAAATCCAGGCGATTATATTAAACTTTCGCCACTTAAAATTTGGTACCAATTCATTTTTGAAGATAAAACAAAATTTGATTATTCAGGAGATGAGTCGGAAATGAAAAATCAAATTCAAGAAATAAATACTGAAGATATAAAAGGTTATGAAAGGTTAGTAAATTTTACAAAAAAAATTTTTGACAAAGGTTTTACTGAACTTGCAGATGTCCCTTTTGATAAACCATTTGTGATGATGCAACAATTGCCTGCACTTTTAAAACTTAAAAGTTATAAATCTGTCTATTCCCTAGTTTCTTCATATATTAAGAGTGAAAAATTGAGAAGAATGCTTAGTATGCACCCTCTTTTAGTTGGTGGAAACCCTTTTACAACAACCTCTATTTATGGACTAATTTTGTACTTAGAAAAAAAATGGGGAATACATTATTCGATGGGTGGAACTGGAAATATAATAAAAGGTTATGAAAAATTAATGAATGAGGTTGGAGTAAAGATATTAAAAGAAAGTGAAGTTACCAAAATAATTTCAAAGAATAATAAAATTTATGGCGTACAAATAAATAATCAAACTAATATAGATGCTGATAACGTGATTTGTAATGCAGATCCACCTGCTGTATATGAAAAATTGTTAAGTCAAAATAACAATAATTCACTCCTATTTAATTGGAAAAAAAATCGTATGGAATATTCTATGGGGTTGTTTGTGTATTATTTTGGAACAAAAAAAATTTATGAGAACGTTGAACATCACACAATAAAATTTGGCAATAAATATAAAGAACATCTAGATGATATATTTGATAAAAAAAAATTAAATGAAGATATTAGCTATTATCTTCATAGACCAACAGCGACTGANAAGTCAATGGCTCCTGAAGGTAGCGATTGTTTTTATGTGTTAGTCCCAGTTCCTAACAATCAATCAAAAATTGATTGGGATATTGAAGGTGAAAAAATGAAAAAATTAGTGATAGGTAAAATGGAAAAAGATTTGNTGCCTAACCTTAAGGAAAATATTGTAGAAGATTTTTACCTTACACCAGATTACTTTGAAAAAGATTTGAATACTAAATATGGTTCTGGTTTTTCTATTCAGCCAAAATTTACTCAATCAGCCTACTTTAGATTTCATAATAAATCAGAGGTATATGATGGTCTTTACTTTGTTGGAGCAGGAACCCATCCTGGAGCTGGGGTGCCAGGTGTGTTGTCTTCTGCAAAGGTATTAGATAAAATCATATAATGGCTGATCAGAGTTATTTATCGATATACGCAAAATCATTTAATTGGGCAGGTTTTTTCTTGCCAAAACAAACTTATTTAAAATGTTCAGCTTTGTATGATTTTTGCAGAGTTGCTGACAATATTGCAGATAGCGATGAAGNAATTGAGATAAAAAAAATAAAATTTTTAGATTTTAAAAATAATTTTAATAATCAAAAATTTGATGATCCTATTATTAAAAATATGTGGCAACTTATAAATGAATTTAATATTCCCTTAAAAGTCGTTCATGACTTATTGGATGGAATAAATTCTGATATTCAAAAAAATATAAAATTGAACAAAAAAAAAGATTTATTACTCTATTCTTATAGAGTGGCAGGTACTGTTGGTTTAATGATGGCTAAAATTTTAAGAGTAAATAAAAAAAGCTCATTAAAATCAGCTATTGATCTTGGTATTGCTATGCAATTAACAAATATATCTAGAGATGTTGTTGAAGATCTTAATTTTGGAAGATCTTATATAAATCTTAATTTTGAAGAGATAAAATCTACTATAGAACTTTCTGAAAGTTATTATGAAAACTCATTCTATTCAATCAAACAAATTCCTTTCACTTTTCGTTTTGCAATTTTAGTTGCTAGAAGAGTTTATAGAAAAATTGGTTATAAAATTTTAAAAAAACAAAATTTAGAAAATTATAAAAAATCTGGGAAAATTTATGTTTCAAACATTGAAAAAATAATTGAAACTTTGTTATCTATTTTTGACTTAATTAAGATATCACTTATAAGTAAAAACGATGATAATATTGAACATAATCATGATTTAATTAATGAAGTAATAAATTTAAATGAAAGAATTTGATTATATAGTTATAGGTGGAGGTTGTGCGGGTCTCTCATTAGCATATGAAATGGAAATTTATGATAAATTAAAAGATAAAACTTTAGCAATCATTGAGCCAAGAGAAGAATATATAAGAGATAAAACTTGGTCTTTTTGGAAGATTTTTTCACATAATTTCGATGACTGTATTAAAAAAAGCTGGAATAATTTTACAATAAATACTCCAGATGAAACAAAATATGTAGATTGCCAATCTACCCCATATCAGACAATTGATAGCGGTATGTTTTACGAAAAAATACTTTCAAAAATTAAATTAAATAAAAATATTCACTTTTTTAAAAGCATTGATGAACTAGATAAGTCAAATTCAATTGTATTTAATAGTGTACCTAATTTTGAAAACAAACAGAATGAGTTATGGCAGCATTTTTGTGGAGTTGAAATAGAAACTGATAAAGACTTTTTTGATGATGAAATATTTAATTTAATGGACTTTGCTTGTGATCAAAGAAACAAAGTTCATTTTTTTTATACGCTACCATTTACAAAAAGAAATGCATTAATTGAAACTACGTGGATATCCGAACTAAATGATGAAAAACTTAAAGATTATGATGAACAAATTGATGATTATTTAAGCAAACACCTAAATATCAGAAACTGTATAATCAATTTTAAAGAAACTGGTGCAATTCCACTTTTTAGACAAAAAAATAAAAATAAATTCAATGAAATTTACATAGGTTCAGCGGGAGGCATGACTAGATTAAGTACGGGTTATGCTTTTCTAAATATTCAAGAACAGAGCAGATATATAAGAGAAAACATAGAAAATATAAAAAATATAAATTTATTTAAAATTAATTCAAAATATGATTTTTTGGATAAAATCTTATTAAGAGTTCTTAAAAATAATTCTACTGAAATGGGTAATATATTTTTCAAGGTTTTTAATTCAAAACCTAAAACAGCTATTAATTTTTTATCAAATAAAAGCAGTTTTTTTGAAGATTTGGAAGTTATTCTAAAAATGCCTAAGTGGAAATTTTTAAAAGAATTAATTTAAAATGAACAATAAAATAAAAAAAATAAATCTAAATCATTCATTTATTTTTTTCTTTGTCGTAAATTTTTTTTGTGTTTTATCTTTTAAGTATAGTAATTTAGATATTTCATCAATTTTGTGTTTACTTTTAATTTTAATTATAGGTGTTTCCCATGGTTCATTAGACCATATTAAGGGAAAAAAACTGCTTGAGTTATTTAATATAAAATCAAATTATATATTCTACATTACATATATTTTAGTTTCGACGGCAGTCATAATAACTTGGATACTATTGCCATCAATGACTTTAATTTTTTTTTTAATAATCGCCTCCTACCACTTTGGTAAAGAGGATACGCAATTTTTGATTAATGATAGATCTTATTTCACTCAAATGCTTTATTTTTTTAAAGGATTTTTAACTATACTTGCTCCCTTGTATTTTCATTTTCAGGAAACTATAGCGATTTTCAAATTATTATTAATTGATAATGAGATGTTTTATTTAAGTTTAAATTTTATTGAGACAAATAAAGTAATTCAAATAGGAATAATCTGCAGCACCTTATCTAGTATTTTTCTTTTCATAAAGAATTTTGAAATCAAAAAATTTGTAATTTTTTTAGATTATTTTTCAATTTTAATATTAAATTACTATTTATCTCCCCTGCTAGCTTTTACTGTTTATTTCTGTTTTTTACATTCNATTAGACATTCAATTTCACTAGCTATCGAGCTTGATCCATATAGTGTAGTTAATGGATTTAAATTGTTTGTTAAAAAAGCTTTACCTTTGACAATTTTGACANGTGTTTTTTCTTTTATTGCACTGTATCTACTAAGTAATTCATANAATTTAGATAGTGCAATTTTAAAAATAATATTTATAGGTTTGGCGTCTTTAACCTTTCCGCATATATTGCTGGAATATTTTTTAGAAAAAAATGAAAAATAAAGAATTAAAAATATTATTATCTGCACCTCGTGGTTTTTGTGCTGGTGTTGAAAGAGCTATAGAGATTGTAGAAAAATCAATTCAAAAATATGGTGCACCAGTTTATGTCAGACACGAAATTGTTCACAATAAATTTGTTGTTGATGATTTAANAAAAAAAGGAGCTATTTTTGTAGAAGAGCTTGAAGAAATAAAAGATAAGTCAAGACCAGTTATATTTTCAGCTCATGGGGTACCCAAAAAAATACCAGANGATGCTAAGAATTATAACNTGACTTATGTGGACGCAACATGTCCGTTGGTTTCTAAAGTACATAGAGAAGCTGAAAATTTAAATAAAGCTGGGTACCATATAATTTTAATTGGTCATAAAAATCACCCTGAAGTTATAGGTACTATGGGTCAATTACCTAAAGGATCAATTGATCTCATCCAAAATGAAGAAGAAGCAAAAAATTATGATAATAATGAAGATAAAAAAATTGCTTTTGTTACTCAGACAACCTTATCCGTGGACGATACAAAAGAAATTATTAAAATTTTAAAAAAAAGATTTGAGAATATACGAGAACCTAAAAAAGAAGATATTTGTTATGCAACAACTAATAGACAAATGGCTGTTAAAAATATAGCTAAAAATTGTGACATGTTTTTTATAATAGGTAGTAGAAATTCTTCAAACTCAGTCAGGCTAGTAGAGGTAGCCAAAAAATCTGGTTGTGAAAATTCAATGCTGATCTACTCGGACGTAGAAATACCTTATGATAAAATTCAAAACNCAAATACGATTGGTGTTTCATCAGGAGCATCAGCTCCTGAAATATTAGTGGATAATTTTATCAATAATTTAAAAAATAGATTTACNGTCAAGATAGATGAAGTAGAAATAATTAAAGAAAACGTAGTATTTAAAATCCCAAAAAAATTAAATTAAATGGCTGTTTACACAAAGATTAATAAGAAAGACATTGTTTCAATTAATGATCAGTATGAAATTGAAAAAATTACTCACTTTAAGGGTATTAAAAAAGGAATTGANAATACAAATTACTTATTAAAAACGAAAAAAAATAAGTTTATTTTGACAATTTTTGAAAAGAGAGTTTCAAACAAAGAAATACCATTCTTCATGAGANTAATGGAAACACTTAATAACTCTAATATTAATTGTCCAAAGCCTTTAAAAAGTAAAAATGGTTCAGACTTAATAAAATTAAAAAATAAAAAAGCATGTATCGTTTCATTTATAAATGGAAAAGATAAAATTAAATTAAATCTAAAAAATTGTTTTGAAATTGGCAAAGTAATTGCAAATATTCATGAAATTACGAAAAATATTAAAATATCTAGAAAAAATTCAATGGGTATAAAAGAGCTAGGACCATTATTAAAAAGAATAAAATTTAAATCAAAAAAATTTGCTAACTTACAAAAATTTTTAACAAACAATTTAAAAGAAATTAAAAAAAATTGGCCCTCAAAACTTCCTCAGGGGGTAATACATGGAGATTTATTTATAGATAATATTTTTTTTAATAAAGATAAATTATCAGGAGTAATTGACTTTTACTTTGCTGCAAACGATTATTTTATGTATGAAATTGCAATTTGTATTAATGCTTTATGCTTTGATTTTAAAAAATCAAAATTTATAATTAATAAACAAAAAGTTAAAAACTTAATTAAAGGATATGAGAGTATAAAAAAAATCTCTTTGAAAGAAAAAAAGTCATTAAATATTTTATGTAGAGGTGCAGCGATTAGATATTTGCTTACTAGACTATATGATTATTCAAATACTCCCAAAACAGCATTAATTCAAATTAAAGATCCAAATGAATACTATCAAAAACTTATCACACATAATAATTTAGGTTCGTATAAAGATTATTTAATCTAATGATTGAAATTTATACAGACGGTTCTTGCTTAACAAATCCTGGAAATGGTGGTTGGGCAGCAATCATAAATAAAGACGGTGAAATTACAAAAATTAGCGGTAATGAAAAAAATACCACAAATAATAGAATGGAATTANTAGCCCCAATTAATGCTTTAAAAAATATGGATNCTGACTCACAAATTAAAATTTATACCGACTCTCAATACGTAAAGCTTGGTATAACTGAATGGATTAATAAGTGGGTAATTAATAATTGGCAAACATCAAAAAAAGAAGACGTAAAAAACAAAGATTTATGGATTAAATTATATGATCTTAATAAATCTTTAAGTGTTGAATGGCACTGGGTAAAAGCACATGCTGGTAACCCAATGAATGAAGAAGTTGATTTATTAGCTAAAAAAGCAGCAAATTTANACTAATTTTATAAAATTTTCAGCAGCAGAAATTTCACAAGAACCAGCATCTTCCTCCTCTTGTAATTTGGTAACCTTTAAATTNTCAACCAGCATTGTATATCTATTGGACCTAACACCAAGTCCTCTTGCACTTTTATCTACATCCGCACCAATAGCTTTAGTAAAGTTTAAAAAAGGATCTCCAACCATTAAAATTTTTTCACCCACATTATGCTCTTTACCCCACGCATTCATTACAAATGGATCATTAACTGAAATACAAATGATATGCTCAATACCTTTTTCTTTATATTGTTCAAACATATTTACATAGCCAGGCAAATGTTTTGCGGAGCATACTGAGGTATAAGCACCTGGCAGGCCAAATATAACTACTTTTTTATCTTTTAAAAATTCTTGTNTTCTTATTTTATTAGGACTTCCATTTTCCATAACAAAAACTTCTGAATTTGGTATTTGATCATTTTCTTTTATATTCATTGAATTCTTTCTTTTATATGTTTTTTTACTTTATCAACGTCGTTNTCAATGATGTCNAATTTCTCTTCTTCATTCAAAACAAACATTAACTCTTCAGGAAGATCTGCTTTTAAATTTATAGCTTTTTTAATTGCATCTGGAAATTTACACGGGTGTGCTGTTGCTAAAACTATATTGTTTCCATTTAAATTAATTTTGTCAAATGCCCCATAACCTATTGCGCTATGTGGATCTAAGACAATACTATATTTCTCATAAACCGTATTTATAGTTTTTAAAACTTCTTCTTCACTCATTCTTGATGATAAAAAATTATTATTTATTATATTCAATTTTTTCTGATCAATTATATATTTACCATTTTCTTTAATATTTTTCATTACCTCTGCTGTCTGTATATCATCACCATCATTTAAATCATAAATCAGCCTTTCAAAATTACTAGCTATTTGTATATCCATACTAGGTGATATTGTCTCATGAACTTTTTCTACTTCATAACTACCCTTTGAAATTGCTCTATGCAAAATGTCGTTTTGATTAGTTGCAACAATTAGCTTATTTATTGGAAGGCCCATTTTTTTTGCTAAATATCCAGCATAAACATCTCCAAAGTTACCTGTTGGCACAGAAAAATTTATAGGCTGCTTGTTATCTTCAACTAAAAAATAGCTATAAAAATAATATACACTTTGAGTAATAATCCTTGCCCAGTTTATTGAATTAACACCTGACATTTTTATGTCCTGTGAAAAATTCTTATCAGCAAACATTAATTTAACCAAATTTTGACAGTCATCAAAGTTTCCATTGATAGCAATATTAAATACATTTTGTTCTTTTCCAGTAGTCATTAGTTTTCTTTGAACTGGTGACACTCGATTATGTGGATGAAGCACAAAAATATTAATATTTTTTTTTCCTTTAATTGCATCAATAGCTGCTGCACCTGTGTCACCTGAAGTAGCTACAACAATATTAAGTTTTTTATTTTCATTATTTAAATAATATTCATAGAAATTACCTAAAAGTTGCATGGCAACATCTTTAAAAGCTAATGTAGGTCCATGAAATAATTCAAGTACAGATCGATCTCCAATTTTGACAAGATCAACCACATTTTTTTTTCTAAAAACTGAATAAGATTTATCAATGATTTTACTTAAATCATTTTCATTCATAAAATTACCAATGAATGGATAAATGATTTTTTTTGCTAATTCTTGATAATTAAGGTCTTTAAATTCATCAATATCACTTTTGCTAAATTTGTTAAAAGATTTTGGAATAAATAGACCACCATCATCTGCAAGTCCTTTTATAAAAACATCTTTAAATTCAAAAGTTTTTGAGCTGTTTCTTGTGCTTATGTATTTCATCTAATTTTTTTAAAAATATAAATATATTAATTGTAAAAAAATGGCTAATAAAAACCCATTTACAAATATAAACTAGTTAAGAATATAATTGTAAATTAATGACTTATTATCTTTTAACTTTGTCTTAAATTATATACCTTTTAAGGATAAAGATATAGGAGGTAAAATGAGTACAATTGGACTAGTTGCAATGTATCTAATTATTCAGTTAGTGGTATTTTTTTCTATATTGTCAATTGATGTAAATCGAAATAGAAAGTTTTTAATACCAGCAAATGAGGTTGGGGCACCTGAAAATCCTAAAATTCTTAAAAAGACTTTTTATTCCATTGGTATTACGACTATTATTTTCACAATAATTTGCTTATTGATGAAATATGAATATTTAGATTTAAAAAGTATAATTAGTTAAAAATAAACTATCGTAAAATTCTTGAGTCGCAATATTTAAATTGCACTATCTATTAAAAATAATACAAAAATTAAAAATAGATACAAAATTGAGTAACCAAAAACTTTTTTTGCTTTTTTTAAATCAAATTTATTTTTTTTATATTTATAGAGATCGTAGCAAATAATATTATAATAAATTGTAAAAATTAATGCAGGAACTAGATAAATAAAACCTGAAAAACCAATTATATATGGAAAAATAATAACAGGCAGCATTAATAAAGAGTAAACAAAAATATATAATTTTGTTTTTTCAATACCGTCGGTTAAAGGCAACATTGGAATCTTTGCTTTTTTATAATCATCAGCTTTATACAAACTCAATGCCCAAAAATGTGAAGGT
>JGI26382J51730_1001334_pt1 | contig 10651 bp, 10 predicted proteins | sample SaaInlV_165m_DNA_2_FD_51730 | JGI IMG/M metagenome (IMG submission 51730) | reverse complement strand
AGTTGATCATTACTGTCAATACTCTCCGTAATCATACCCGCACCCACAGTCACATTGCTAAGTCGATCAATAATGACAAAAGCACCGGTGCTTTGATTCGTTTTATAGGTGTCAAAAACGATCGGTGCATTGATGGCTAAACTACAAGTGCCAATTTCATTTAAATTTAATTGCTCGGCTTCTATTTGTGCCAGTGTGTTGACATCGGTACGGTGGTGTATTGATGAAATGGAGCCAGAAACACTGCGCGATGCACATTTGAAGATGTATTGTTTTCCCGGGATCATGGCGGTTTCGGTCATCCAGACAATTTCAGCTTTGAAATGGTCGCTGATAGAGGGGCTTTGATCAGATAATACAATCATGTCGCCACGGCTGATGTCGATTTCATCCGTTAAGGTCATGGTGACAGCCATCGGTGGGAATGCTTTTTCTAGTTCGCCGTCATAGGTGACTATCGATTTAATTGTGCTGGTCTTTCCAGAAGGGAGTGCGGTTATTTTATCACCGGTGTTAAAAATACCAGACGCGACTGTCCCGCAAAAACCGCGGAAATCAAGGTTGGGTCTGTTGACGTACTGAACGGGAAATCACCGGTGTTAAAAATACCAGACGCGACTGTCCCGCAAAAACCGCGGAAATCAAGGTTGGGTCTGTTGACGTACTGAACGGGAAAGCGGGCATCTGTGAAATTACGGTCATTAGCAATTTCGACACTTTCTAGGGTTGCCATTAAGGGCAGGCCTGAGAACCAGGGCATTTCGGTGCTCCGATGAACGACATTATCGCCCTTTAAGGCAGAAATAGGCATAAAGATAATGTTAGTTAATTGGAGTTGCTCAGAGAATGATAAATATTCTGATTTAATGGTATTAAAAACAGTTTCNTCGTAATGCATTAAGTCCATTTTGTTAATGGCAACGATAATGTGTTTTATACCCAATAATGAGGCGATGTAACTATGGCGTTTGGTTTGGGTTTTAACGCCGTAGCGCGCATCAATTAAGATGATGGCTAAATCACAGGTTGAAGCACCCGTTGCCATATTGCGGGTGTATTGTTCGTGTCCGGGTGTATCGGCAATAATGAACTTACGATTTGATGTGGAAAAGTAGCGATAGGCGACATCAATGGTAATGCCTTGTTCGCGTTCTGATTGTAAGCCGTCTACTAATAAGGCTAAGTCAGGCTGGTCTCCGGTGGTACCTGATTTTAGACTGTCCGCGGTGACTGCAGCCAATTGATCTTCGTAAATCATTTTGGAATCATAAAGCAGGCGGCCAATGAGTGTGCTCTTACCATCATCAACATTACCACAGGTCAGTAAACGTAATAATTCTTTACGCTCATGTTGAGCGAGGTAGGCGTTAATATCGGTACTAATTAATTCTGATTGATGTGACATGGCTTTCTTAAATAAGTTAGGCTTCCAGTAGAGTGTAATGGACGCAGTTGAACAGGGTTGGTTAATTTAGTTAACTATGGAATTTAAAAGTAACCTTCTCTTTTTTTCTGTTCCATAGAACCTGCCTGATCAGAATCAATGAGGCGTCCTTGTCTTTCTGANGAGGTGGTTAATAACATTTCCTGAATAATTTCAGGGAGNGTCGTCGCATTTGATTCAACAGCACCGGTTAAGGGGTAACAGCCGAGTGTTCGGAAACGGACCGTTTTCATTTCAATCTTATCTTCAGGGCCAATAGGCATGCGGTCATCGTCAACCATAATCAGTGTGCCATCGATGTTGACCACAGGGCGTTCTTGGGCAAAATAAAGCGGTACTATTGGGATGTTTTCTAAGTGAATATATTGCCAGATGTCTAATTCAGTCCAGTTTGATAATGGAAATACCCGAATACTTTCATTTTTGTCAATTTTGCCATTATAAATGTTCCATAATTCCGGGCGTTGGTTCTTTGGGTCCCAGCGGTGATTCTTATCACGGAAGGAATAAACGCGTTCTTTAGCTCTTGATTTTTCTTCATCGCGGCGAGCACCGCCAAAAGCGGCATCAAACCGGTAATGATTTAAGGCTTGTTTTAAAGCATCGGTTTTCATGACGTCAGTGTGTTTTTTGCTGCCGTGGGTAAATGGGCCTATGCCTTGGTCGATGCCGTCTTGGTTGCTGTATATCAGTAGATCAAGGCCAAGTTCTTTGACTAGTTGATCACGGAATTGTATCATTTCCTTGAATTTCCACTTGGTATCTACATGCATCAGTGGAAAAGGTGGTTTCGCTGGGTAAAAGGCTTTCATCGCCAGATGTAACATGACAGCTGAATCTTTACCAATTGAATATAGCATAACCGGTTTGTCAAATTCAGCAGCAACTTCTCTGATGATATGAATGCTTTCAGCTTCAAGTTGCTTGAGATGTGTTAATTTATAATCAGTCATTAAATAGTCCGTGTAGAGATAAGGCAGAGCCGGTTATTTTTTTTACATAACCCATCATTCTATAAACTTACTCGCATAAATGCTAGTTAGATTGTCTTTCATTTTAGTCGTTGTTATAGGTTCTTCAAATTTTATCCGTTGCTGATAAGGTTTTCTTAAGTAAAATAATTTTTTCTCTAGGGGGTAGTCTTATTTTAGCAACTAAAAAGGTCTTTATAGAATCCGTTTATGGATGGTTGTTATGATGCGATTAAATGCGGTGTTGGTTCTTTTTTTTCTGGTCACCAGTACAGTTAATGGTAGTGAGATTAGTCTTGCAGCCTCTTCGAATTTAAGTGTCGTCTTACCAAAGGTGATTACCTTATTTGAAAATGAGACGGGTCATATTGTTAATTTATCCTTAGGGTCTTCCCGCAATATAGCGCATCAACTTCGTCGTGGTGCACCGTATGATATGTTTTTGAGTGCTGACGAGGCCTCTATTGGGAAGATTAGAAAACCCGGTGCATCGGCTTTAAACGGTACGGTTTATGCCTTAGGTAAATTATGTCTTTTCCTTCCGAAGTCTTCGGATTTAGTCTTAGCGGCCGATCTTTCTGGACTGAGAGTAGGATTAGCGCAGAGGCCGCTATTTAAAATTGCTATCGCTAATCCAGAGATAGCCCCTTATGGCGAGCTGGCGCGTCAGGCATTAAAAGCCAGTAATTTGTGGGACTACTTTAAAAATGCTCTAGTCTTCGGAGACAATGCAGCTCAAGCCGCTTTTTTTGCAGCGACAAATTCGGTCGATGCCGCATTGTTGCCTTGTTCATTGGCACAGTTTTCAAAATTACGGGACCGTGGTCGCGTAATTGAGGTTTCAGATAAACTTTATACGCGGGTTGCACAGGCAATGGTAATGGTAAATAAAGACAGTCAATCGGTGAGATCTTTTTTTGATTTTATGCAAACAACGCAAGTTCAGCAACTGCTCCTGACTAATGGTTATTCTTTACCCTGAGTGTTTATGGAGTGGTCTGCTTTCTTTTTATCGTTATGTTTATCATTGATTTCCGTGACGATTTTACTTGTTTTGGGTTTGTTGATTGCGCGTTCTTTGGCGTGGAAGCGTTTTGTGGGGAAAGGTGTTATTGAAGCATTAATTACTTTACCCTTAGTATTACCACCCACGGTTTTAGGTTACTTTTTTCTTCGTTTTCTGGGCCGAGAATCTATGTTGGGTGATTGGTTTGAGTCGTGGTTTCATGAACCCTTAGTTTTTTCATTTACGGGATTGGTCTTAGCATCGGTGATTTATAGTTTGCCCTTTGCGGTTCAACCCATGTTACGTTCTTTTGAGTCAATACCTCAGTCGATTCGTGAAGCTGCTTGGTGTTGTGGACTTAGTCATTGGCAAACCTTTTGGCGAATTGAATTACCTTTGGCAATGAAAGGTGTGCTAACGGGTTGTGTGTTGAGTTTTGCTCATACGATGGGTGAATTTGGTGTCGTGTTAATGGTGGGTGGGAATATACCCGGAGAAACAAGAACTATTTCAATAGCGTTATTCGACAAGGTTCAGACTTTTGATGAAGGCGCTGCCGATAGTATGGCGTTGTTTATGTTGTTATTTTCATTAGTGTTACTTATTTTGATCAATTTAGTGGGTGATAAACACCTTCAGGGCTTGAAATAATGTGCTGTGTTGAATTTATTTTTCAAAGACAGGTAGTCTGATAATGGCATTAGTGGTTGCTATTCAGCAGTGCGAGCCAATTAATATTGATGTTGAGCTTTCTTGTAAGGCGGGTGATGTCTTAGCGATTGTTGGACCCTCAGGGAGTGGTAAAACAACATTGTTAAGATGTATTGCTGGATTACATAAACCGCAAAATGGATTTATTTCTTTTGCGGGAAAACTCTGGTTTGATGCCGAAAAAAAGTTTTATGTAGTGCCACAACAGCGACAGGTTGGTTTTGTTTTTCAAGATTTTGCTTTATTTCCCCATTTGACTGTTCTGGATAACATTCAATTGGCAATGCCGGTCAGCAGTAAAGTTGGAGCGCATCAGTTATTGGCCAGAGTACACCTAACGGGGTTGGAAAATCGTAAACCTGAAACGCTTTCAGGTGGACAGAAGCAACGGGTTGCACTGGCAAGAGCGTTAGCGATAGAGCCTCAGATTTTATTATTAGATGAGCCATTCTCATCAGTTGATCAGGTGACACGGCGGAAATTACGGTTGGAGATGTTGCAATTAACGCGGCAATTGGCGGTGCCGATTATTTTAGTCACCCATGATTTGGATGAGGCGTGTTTGTTGGCGAATAAAATGGTTGTTTTGCATAAAGGTGTTGCATTACAGTCAGGGGAGCCGCAGGTGCTCCTTAAAAAACCGGCCAATGCAACAGTCGCTCGATTGGTTGATGTGAAAAATTTATTTAACGGTACGGTTATAAAACACGGTGGTATGAGTTTTTTGCAATGGGCGGCAGAAGCGCTAACGTTACCGGGGAATCCATTTGATAATGGTGCGTCGGTAAGTTGGTGTATTAGGTCGGCAGATATTTTATTACACAGTCGAATACGACCTTCTGGGGGTGAAAAAGAAAACCCACTGACCGTCACTATTGAAGAGCTTATGTTAGTCGGTGGTATTTTTAATTTAATTGTATCGTTAAGTGGCAGTCATCAGGTATTGCTGCATATGGATCTTCCGCCTCATGTTGTTGAACGTAATCATTTAAAGATTGGAGAATCAATTAATATTTCTATTCCTGAACAAGCGATTCATCTTATGCCTACAGTGGTTACTGATTCAGTCGGTAACTGATGATATGGTCGACAACAGAAGGGTCGGCAAGTGTTGAGGTATCACCCAGATTTGTTATTTCATTGGCTGCAACCTTTCTAAGAATACGGCGCATAATTTTTCCTGAACGTGTTTTAGGTAATCCTGGAGTCCATTGGATAAAATCAGGTTTGGCAATGGCACCAATTTCCTGTGTAACCAGAGCTAAAAGTTGTTGATGAAGTTTTGAGTCGGGAGTGACATTAACATTAACGGTCACGTAAGCGTAAATACCTTGTCCTTTGATGTCATGCGGGAATCCAACGACAGCAGCTTCGGCAACCTGCGGGTGGAGTACTAGGGCGCTTTCGACCTCAGCTGTCCCCATACGATGTCCAGAGACATTAATAACGTCATCAACGCGCCCCGTTATCCAGTAATAACCGTCACTATCACGACGGGCACCATCACCGGTAAAGTAATAGCCAGGAAAAGTCTTGAAATAAGTTTCTATAAAGCGTTCATGATCTCCGTAGACGGTTCGTGCTTGCCCTGGCCACGGGTGGGTTATGACCAATACACCTTGCGCTTCACCAGCTAGTTTATGACCATCATTATCTAAAATAGCAGGTGTAACACCAAAAAAAGGGCGTGTTGCAGAACCCGGTTTTAATGCAGTGGCACCGGGGAGGGGGGTGATTAAATGCCCGCCTGTTTCAGTTTGCCACCAGGTATCAACAATTGGACATTGGCTGTTACCGACTATGTGGTAGTACCATTCCCAGGCTTCTGGGTTAATAGGTTCGCCAACAGTACCTAAGATGCGGAGGCTATTGCGTTTAGTTTGGCTAACAAAATGATTACCTTGGGCCATTAATGCTCTGATTGCCGTTGGCGCGGTATAAAAAATATTGACTTGATGCTTATCTATAATTTGCCAAAACCGATCTGCTTCAGGGTAGGTTGGAATGCCTTCAAACATTAATGATGTTGCACCGTTACAAAGGGGGCCGTAAATAATATAAGAGTGTCCTGTAACCCAGCCAATATCAGCGGTACACCAATAAATTTCACCGTCTTGATAATCAAAAACATATTTGTGGGTAATGGCGCAAAACAACAGATAGCCACCGGTCGAATGGACTAAACCTTTGGGTTTTCCTGTGGAACCTGAGGTATAGAGGATAAATAATGGATCCTCAGCATCCATAGGCTCAGGTGGGCAAATCTCTGAAGCCGTCGCCATGGCTTCGTGATACCAGATATCCAGATTAGGAGACCAGTCGATGGGCCCTCCCGTGTTTTTGATCACTAAAACATGTTCTATGCTGGGGCAATTTATGATCGCTTTGTCGGCATTGGCTTTGATGGGGTGCGTTTTACCGCCGCGGTTACTTTCATCGGCACAAATCAGTAATTTACAGTCAGAGTCATTAATTCTTTCACGCAAGGCTTCTGCTGAAAATCCGCCAAAAACAATAGAGTGGACAGCGCCAATACGGGTACATGCCAGAATAACAGTGGCTGATTCAATAATCATCGGGAGGTAAATACAAATCCGATCCCCTTTTGTGATGCCTAAAGATTTTAAGACATTGGCTAATTTACAAACTTGATGGTGGAGTTCTTTATAACTGAGTTGCTGGTCTATTTCAGGGTTATCACCTTCCCAAATAAGGGCTGTTTGGTCACCTCGCGTTGCTAAATGTCGGTCTAAGCAGTTATAGCTGACATTGAGTTGTCCCCCCTCAAACCAGCGAATATGCCCCTGGGGATAGTCATAATCTAGAACGGTATGCCAAGGCTGGCTCCAATCGAGAAATAGCTCAGCTTGATCAGCCCAAAATTGTTCTGGGTGAGTAATGGATTGTTGGTAAAGGGTATTGTATTCTGCTTCAGAAATATGTGCTTGGGACGCAATGTCTGAATTTATGGGGTAAATTTTAGCGTCGGACATGAGGTGATACGCCTTAATTGATTTAACAGTTATGTCATTTAAAGGTTTATGGTGGATATTTTCTCTAGACGCTTAATATCCCAAGAACTGATCGCCCAGTCAAGCAGTTCGTTGAGGGGTGCTGACGTTAATTCGTGGGGAGGGTTTTGTTGTAGTTGGGTTAATAAATAAATAAGTGTTTGACACATGTTTTTTGTGTGAACGGGGTTGGCAAAGGCTTGTTTACTGAGTTTAGCGCCAAGAGCATCAACGATAATGGGCACATGTTGGTAGTGTGGTGTGGCAAATCCTAATTGTTGCTGTAAGAAAACCTGTCTAGGCGTTGAGTCTAACAAATCAATACCGCGGACAATTTCGGTAATATTTTGAAGATGATCTGAGACGACGACAGCTAATTGATAGCTAAAAATATGGTCGCGGCGTTTAATTATAAAATCACCGATCTCTTGATGAATTTTTTGTTGCTGTTGGCCGTGTAAAGCGTCGAAGACTGAAATGATTTGGTCGGGTGTTTTGATACGAAGCGAGTGTGGGTTTGTACGTGAGTGTTGGCGCGTACGGCAAAATTCTGGATAAGTTATAGTTTCAGGTTTTCTTAAGCGGTATCGGGCCAGTTGTTTTCGGGAACAGGTACAAGGGTAGGTAAGGTCGTTTTTGGTGAGTTGATCGATAGCATTCTGATAGTGTTCAAGCCATTGGGACTCATAGGCGACCTCGCCGTCCCAATGTAAGCCGTAGGCATCAAGGGTCGTTAAAATGTTTTCTATAGCACCAGGAGCCAGTCGGGGTGTGTCTAAATCATCTATGCGTAATAACCAACGACCCTGGCTTTTACGAGCCTGAAGAAAGCTCGCTAAGGCCGTGAACAGTGAGCCGAGATGTAAGGGGCCGGTCGGAGAGGGGGCAAATCTCCCAATATAGGCGTTTTTGGTGGGCAGAGTGACTGCGGATTATCCCATTTGTTTTTCGCGTATTTCTTCTAATGTTTTGCAGTCGATACAGAGTGTAGCCGTTGGTCGTGCTTCTAAACGGCGAATTCCAATATCAATACCACAAGATTCGCAAAAACCATAATCGCCATTTTCAAGGGTGCTTATCGCTTCTTCTATTTTTTTAATCAGTTTACGTTCTCTATCGCGTGTTCTTAGTTCTAGACTGAATTCTGTTTCCTGTGTGGCCCGATCATTGGGGTCTGGAAAGTTAGCCGCATCATCCTGCATGTGATGAACTGTTCGGTCGACTTCGGACATGAGTTCATTTTTCCAGTTTCTAAGTAGTTGATGGAAATGTGCNTGTTGTGTTTCACACATATATTCCTCATCAGCAGTTCCTTGGTAGGGTTCTACTTTGTTTAACGGTTGATTGTCGGTANCCATTGTCAGTTAACTCCACATNCACAAAAAAATAAAATCGCGCCTTTTTTACCAGAAAGATATCATCTTAGCAAGAAATACAGTAGTTTTATAAGGGAATTAGTTGTTTTTTAGTGAGGGGTGCTTTGATTGTATTGGTTTCTGACAAAATGAAAAATATTACCCCGTTTCATGTGATGGCACTGTTAGAACGTGCTAAGGAGCTTGAAAAACAAGGACGGAATGTTATTCATATGGAAGTTGGGGAGCCGGATTTTCCCACGCCGGAACCCATTGTTACGGCGGGAATGAATGCAATAAGGCAGGGTGACGTTAAATATACACCCGCTGCCGGGTTGCCTGAGTTACGAGAACGTATTGCTTATTTTTATCAGCAGCGTTATGGCGTTACGGTGGCGGCGGAACGAGTTTTAGTCACACCTGGGGCTTCAGGCGCATTGTTACTGGCTTTGGGTGTGAGTTTGAATTCTGGCCAGAGTTTGTTAATGGCTGATCCCAGTTATCCTTGTAATCGTAATTTTATGGCTTTTTTGGGTGCTCAGGCTCAGTTGATTCCCGTGCGAGGAGAAACAAATTTTCAATTAACAGCTCAATTAATTGAGCAGAACTGGCAACAAAACACGCGAGGTGTTTTAGTCGCATCACCCAGTAATCCAACGGGAACGTTAATTTCAAAACAGGCATTAAATGAATGTATTGATATAACGGAGGAAAAAAAAGGGTGTTTTTATTCTGATGAAATTTATCATGGGCTTGTTTATCAAGGAGAAGCGCAAACAGCATTGGCTTACAATGATGATGTTTTTGTGATTAATAGTTTTTCTAAATATTTTGGAATGACCGGTTGGCGTGTTGGATGGTTAATTGTGCCGGCGTGTTTTTATGGTGCAGCAGAGAAGTTGGCTCAAAATTTATTTATCGCGGCGGCTTCACATTCACAATATGCTGCATTAGCGGCCTTAGATAATCAGTCTATGATTATTTTAGAAGCGAGACGTTTTGAGTTTCAGCGGCGTGGAGATTTTTTGTATGAGCAACTTATACGTCTAGGTTTTGTTATTATGTGTCGGCCTCAAGGGGCTTTTTATATTTATGCTGATTGCAGTGCCTTAACGGATAATAGCTTTCAGTTTGTTCAGGAGTTACTGGAAGTAGAAGGTGTAGCAATAACGCCGGGTTGTGATTTTGGTGACAGTAATGCCAACTCATTTGTGCGTTTCTCGTACACCAGTGATTTGGAGCATTTAAATGAAGCGATATTTCGAATCGAAAGGTTTTTGAAAAACAAGTGAGTTGAAACTATGACAGTACATCCTTTTTCAGTTAAACAGTTAAACAGTTAAACAGTTAAACAGTTAAACAGTTAAAAGAAAAAAGGCAGACAGATCAATTCAGTGATTATGTGCTTTTGGATGTCAGAGAGTTAAGTGAGTTTGAAATGGCAAGGATTGAAGGGAGTATTCATATCCCGATGCATCAAGTACCAGAGCGTTACCCAGAGCTTGATAAAGAACAGCGTATCATTGTTATGTGTCATCATGGTATGCGGAGTCAACAAGTCGCTGAATATTTGGTGCAGTGTGGTTTTTCAAGTGTTTTTAATTTGTCTGGAGGGATTGACGCTTGGTCCTGTGAATGTGATAAAACGGTTTCCCGCTATTAGTTTATTCTGCGATAAAGCAGGTAAAGGGTTCGACGGTAACCCATTGCCCGGCGGGTAATGATTGGCTCTGCGCATCTAAAATAATATAACAATTGGCTGCACTGATACTGCTTAAGATGTGAGAGCCTTGTTGTCCGGCTGAGATGACAGTGAAATCGCCATTATTTTTTTGTTTAAGAATGCCGCGCTGAAAGTCTTTGCGACCGGGCGTTTTTTTTAGGTCGGTTAAGCACTGTGCTTTTAACCGTAGACGTTTGGTAGCTGATAGGCCAGCGAGTTGTTTTAATGCGGGTTCGACGATTTGTTGAAAAGTTGCAATGACTGAAACAGGATTTCCGGGCAAGCCAAAGAACACGGTAGAACTGATATGACCAAAGGCAAGTGGTTTTCCGGGTTTCATGGCGATTTTCCAGAAATTTATTTGACCAATTTCATCCATAATGTCTTTGATAAAATCAGCATCACCGACAGAGGCGCCTCCGGTTGTAAT
>JGI26382J51730_1001331_pt1 | contig 10660 bp, 7 predicted proteins | sample SaaInlV_165m_DNA_2_FD_51730 | JGI IMG/M metagenome (IMG submission 51730) | reverse complement strand
CAAGGTGATTGTTGTGCCAAACAGACTTATCAATATTGTTGTAAAGGATTAAGAGCACAATATAACCCGCCTAATAACCAAGCATTTTCTCTACTTGTTCTCTTAAAATTAGCTCCATTACAAAACCCATCTTTCCGCCTGGAACAACGAGCGTGTTTGGTCTTGACATAAATGAGCCTGCCACCATGTCTTGCAAATAAACAAAGTCACAATACTTGTGGTCTTGAAGCTATAAAAGGGTTTGATGTGTCCACAGTTGGAACCCTTTGAAAGTTAATATGTGTTCTTGAAAACTGGAGTGAGATAGTTTATATAATCCCACATACGTCTGTGAATTGTATCAACGGTTGCCTCTGCAGAATAGCCTCTTTGTTCCTTGTCTCGGTGAATCTTTTGAATCCATTCAAGATTAACAACAGGCACAACGCCTATCAAAAGATCAATATATTTAGCTACATCAATAGCTCCGTCTTTAACGCCTCCATGCAGGCCCTCATAAAACAACAAGTCACTATCTCTGCCAGCATCCTCCCACTCAGTAAACTCACCCGCTTTTCTACCAAAAGGGATGCCCTCTTCATCAGTATGGATGTAGTAGCGGCGCTTACAGTGGCCCTTCTCGCTATAATCTTTAAACGTTTGTTCAATCAGATCAAAATGATTAGCTTCAGGCCCAAAATGACTAAAGTACTTGTTTCCTTTTTTGTCTTCAAGCTCCATTGCAGTCTTCATCTGCTTACGGTCAAACTTATGAAAACTATCCCCTTCAATAACTACNGGCTTAGCNCCAACCCTTCCAAATATATGATTGAANGCGTTTTTTACNGTCGACGTTCCAGCTCCAGAGGACCCAGTTATAGCAATTACAGGATGTTTTTTTGACATAACCCTACCANTTGTAAGTAATTNAAGTTATTATCTTACAAATACAGGTTATACGTTAGTAAATAAATTCATAACCCAAATTAATTNAATTCAAGTTATTTGAGNCTTAAATTTAGAAGTCGAGATTATCAACCTTAAGGGCGTTTTCTTCGATAAAGTTTCTTCTTGGCTCAACCTCGTCNCCCATAAGGGTTGTAAAAACATCATTAGAGGCAATCNCATCCTCAATTTTAACTTTAAGCATCACTCTTGACTCAGGGTTCATTGTTGTATCCCAAAGCTGGTCTGGATTCATTTCACCCAAGCCCTTATATCGCTGGAAACCTTGGCCCTTTCGTGCTTCAGCTAATAGAAAATTAAGCGCAGTAGAGAAGTTTGGTGTTTTTATTTCCTTTGCCCCTTTTTGAACAAATGTTTCGTCAGTAAACATACTCTCAACCTGACTAGAGTACTTCTCTATATTTTTGTATTCCTTGGATTCAAAAAAAGCTGTATCAAGAAATGATGCGCTTGTTTCAACACCAAATGTTTTCATAGAGTAAGAAACACTATTATCAGAAAAATCAAGGCTGTGACTCTCAGACATTGAACTACTATTGTTCATTTTTTGCTGTAGAGATTCACACCACTCTTTGGCTTTATTTGTGTCCTTTAAATCCATCTTTGGCATACCAAGAAGCGCTTTCAACAAAAAATCATTATACTTTTTACCAAGTTTTTCGATAACTCCAATGGTCTCATAATAACTGGATACAATTTTTTCTAGTGCAACTCCTTGAATGGCTGGTGTGTCGTTATTAACAAAAAGGCTGGCGTCGTGGATTGCCTCTTGCTGCAGATATTCGTCAAGTTCCGCGTCATCTTTTAAATATCGCTCTTGTTTTCCTTTTTTGATTTTATATAAAGGTGGTTGCGCAATATAAAGATAGCCATTTTCTATAAGCTCTGGAAAGTACCTATAAAAAAAGGTTAATAAAAGGGTTCTAATGTGGGCGCCATCAACATCTGCATCGGTCATAATAACGATCTTGTGGTACCTGAGTTTTTCTATGTCATACTCTTCTTTACCGATTCCACAACCCAGTGCAGTAATTAACGTTCCCACCTCTTGTGAAGAAAGAATCTTTTCAAATCTAGCTTTTTCAACATTTAATATCTTTCCCTTAAGCGGAAGAATTGCTTGTGTTCTTCTATCTCTTCCTTGTTTTGCAGAACCGCCCGCTGAGTCTCCCTCAACAAGAAAAATTTCAGATTCGGCAGGGTCTTTTGTTTGGCAATCACTTAGCTTTCCAGGAAGCCCAGCAATATCTAATGCCCCTTTTCTGCGCGTCATTTCACGAGCCTTTCTAGCTGCGTCGCGGGCTCTTGAGGCCTCAAAAATTTTACTTATTATTATTTTAGCTTCTGCTGGATTTTCTAGAAGATACTCACCCAGTTTTTCGTTAACAGATGACTCAACAGGGGCTCTAACCTCAGAAGAGACAAGCTTATCTTTAGTTTGAGAAGAGAATTTTGGATCGGGAACCTTAATAGATAGTATAGCCGTTAATCCTTCTCGGGTATCTTCACCGGTAATCGCTGCTTTTTCTTTTTTAGCTAAACCAGATGCATCAATAAAACTGTTAAGGGTTCTGGTTAGCGCAGCCCTTAAACCAGCAAGGTGGGCCCCTCCGTCTCTTTGAGGTATGTTGTTTGTAAAACAATAAACACTCTCTTGATAAGAGTCACTCCATTGAAGCGCCACATCAACCGATATGTCATCTTTTTCAGTAGAGATAGAAATAATATCACTGTGTATTGGGTTTTTTGATTTGTTTAAATGTTCAACAAAAGCAGTAATGCCGCCCTCATAAACAAACACATCTTTTTTATCTGATCTCTCGTCATTAATTTCAATATGAACACCTGAATTTAAAAACGAAAGTTCACGCAACCTGTTTGACAGTGTTTCAAACTTATAAACTGTTTCTGCGAAAATATCAGCACTTGGTTTAAAGTGAATGGTTGTTCCAGAAAAGTTTGTTTTGCCGGTTGTCTTTATGGGCGCTTTGGGTACACCCAAAACATAGTCTTGTTCGTAGACTTCGCCATCTCTATAGATGGTTAAATGAAGTGATTCAGATAAAGCATTAACAACAGAAACACCAACACCGTGCAGCCCGCCAGAAACCTTGTATGAGTTGTCGTCAAATTTACCGCCAGCATGAAGAATTGTCATAATAACTTCTGCAGCAGAGATTTTTTCTTCTGGATGAATATCAACAGGTATGCCTCTTCCATCGTCAGTTACAGATATAGAGTTGTCGTCGTGAATTACAACCTCAATTTTTGAGCAGTGGCCCGCTAAAGCCTCATCAATAGAGTTGTCAACAACCTCGAAAACCATGTGGTGCAAACCAGTGCCATCATCTGTATCACCAATATACATTCCAGGGCGCTTTCTAACAGCGTCCAAACCCTTTAAAACCTTAATATTAGAGGCTTGGTATTCTTCGCTCATAAACACCCTTTAAAAATAAATTTATTATACCACGCCTATCTAGTTTAGCGTTATTTCATCTGCTTTTTTTAGGGGTTATTTTGTGTTTGAAAAGAGAACTACATAGCCTCTAAAACCCCTTTTTTTATTTCAAAAATAGTTGACTTTTTTGTGTCTAATGGTAAATTTTTGTTACCTATATCTGTAATAAAAATTTGAATATTAGTTTCAGTTAAAAAGTTAATGACAGATTTAATTTTGACGTCGTCAAGCTCTGAAGAAATATCGTCGATTAATACAACTGGGTTTAATTTATTTTCAACTAAGGCCATAACTTGAAGCATCCAGAAAACAATTGACATTTTTTTCTGCTCACCTCTAGAAAGGTAGTTCTCGTTTTTATTGTTTAAAAAAAATTCAACGCTTGCTCTATGGGGGCCATAATTTAAATATTTGGTTTTTAAAAAAGTGTTTTTGTTTTTCAAAAGGTATTCAAATATTTGTGTTTGGTTAAGAGCATCAACCTCTTTTGGCCAGCCTGTTTGAATTTGAAAACTAAAAACCTCTTTAGATTTAATTAAACTATTAAGTTTATTATGTGAATCTTTTTTTAGGGTGCTTAATAATTTTTCTATATAGCTCGTTCGATCATTTGTTATCTCTACTGACAGATTAGCAAACTGTTCAAACCATTCTTGAAGGCCAGTATTGTTGCCACCTGCCAACAATGTATTAATACTTTTTAGCGTTTTTTTATATGTTTTATATGTTTTGAGGGTGTTTTTATTGTTATGAAAAACCCCCCAATCAAGGTAAGATCTTTTAAGTTTCGGTGAGCCGCCAACAACAAACCCGCGATCAGGAGAAATAATTTGTATAGGGAGAATTTGACTTAAAAAACTATTACTAGAGATTTTTTCATTGTTAATTAAAACAACACTTTTATCACGAGATTTTTTTATGCTAACTTTTTGTGAGTCTACAACTGCAGATATTTTTATTTGTTGATCATCAAATGGAACAACGTCTCTAAAGTTCTTGGTTTTAAAAGACCTACCATGGCCTAAATAATAGATTGATTCAATAAAGTTTGTTTTACCTTGTCCGTTTTGACCAAGTATTAAATTAATGTTGTTGTTTGGAAGCAGGTATTGATCTGCTAAATTCCTAAAGTTTAAAACATGTAGCTTTTCAATGATTGCCATTAAACACAGTTACTAAATTCTCATCGGCATAATAATGTAGTGATAGCTCTCATCATCAATAGCACTTAATAAACAAGACTTGTTTTCACCACCCGGTATCACCATATTGATCTCCTTAGAGGTAAGTTTTTCGAGAACTGATATTAGATAGTGAATATTAAATGCAATTTCAAGTTCTTTCTCTTGTTTAGTTACTTCAATTTGAGTCTCAGCCCTACCCCTTTCTGAGTGAGAAAAAATACTAAGTTTGTCGTCGCGAAATACGAGCTTTACACCCTTGGTTCTCTCGTCAACAAATATAGAGGCTTGTTGTAAACTAGATAAAAAGTCTTCACGATCAATCACAATAGTGTTACTAAAGTCTGTTGGCATTACTTGTTTGTAGTTAGGAAAATTACCATCAATAAGTCGACTAATGATCTTAGTGTTTGAGTCGATCAGTGAAAAATAATTATCCGAAAGGTGTATTTCTGCGATGTTTTGCGAGCTTTTATTTAATAGTTTAGTCAACTCCAGCACTGCTTTTCTAGGGAGAATCACAGTCTTTTTTTCTTCTAAACTATTTTCTTGACTGACCTCACCAATCGAAAGTCTGTGGCCATCTGTTGCAACAACCGTTAATGAGTTTTTGTTTAGTTCAAAAAACAACCCGTTTAAGTAAGCTCGAATATCTTGATTTCCCATTGAAAAACTAGTATTTTCAATTAACTCTTTGAGAGTTTCTTGCTTAATTTTGATAACACTTGTATTTTGGGTTTTTGGTAAGGCTGGAAAATCTAAATGATTAAATGTATTAAGTTCAAAAGTGTTTTTATTGGCATTTAGATAGACTTTGTTTTCTTCTATTTTGAATTTTATTTGTGTTTTTTCTGGAAGTTTTCTTACAATATCAATTAGATCTTTTGCGTAAATTGTAAACGTAACCTCTGTGTCACTTTTTATTGTATTTGATGCACTTATTTCTAACTCCATATCAGTGGTTGTTAGCGTAAGCTTTTTTTCTTTTAATTGAATTAGTACGTGAGAGAGAATTGGAAGAGTTTGTTTTTTTTCAACAACCCCTATTACAGTTTGTAGTGGTTCTATGAGTTCTTCAACGCTTAATTCAGTGTTCATAAGTAACCTTTCTTATTAAATTAATTATTGTTATTATTAGTCTGTTTATTTTTTGTTAATTACTATCTTTTTTTNAAAAAAATCAATCGTTTGAGTGGTGACTATGTTGTTAATATCTTTTTTATTTAATATTTAAGATGTTAACTTGTCCACTAATTATAAGATGTTTTGTTAATTACTAACAACCCAAGTANTAATTTATTTGTTTATAAGTTAGTNATTTTAATCTTTATGTTTTCNATGTCATTTTTGATCTCTTCATTCGAAGCAATAAGTNCCTTAAGTTTTTCACAAGAATAAAGCACTGTAGAGTGATCTCTGTTTCCAAAGTTTTGGCCTATTTTAGCTAACGACAATGATGTTAACTCGTGGCATAAATAGATTGCCATTTGTCTTGCTTTAACTAGGTGCTGTTTGCGGGAGCTTGAAACCAAATCTGAAACCGTAATTCCATAATACTTACTGACTGTTTTTTGTACTTCATTAACCTCAATAAAAAGTTTTTTTGGTTTTATGAGGTCGCCCAAAGCCCCCTCAACGACGTCTTTGGTAATAAGAGAGTGGTCGATTTGAGAGAAGTCTACAAAGGCTTTTAGTTTCAGTAACGCCCCTTCAAGGTCTCTAACATTTGACATTACATGGCTCGCAATAAAAAGGGCAACATCCTCTGAAAGGTTAAGAGATATTTGTGGGTTTTGTGATTTTTTAAGGAGAATAGCAGCCCTCATTTCAAGTTCTGGCGGAGAGAGTTGCAAGTTTAGTCCTTGGGAAAATCTTGTTTTTAGCCTGTTTTCAAGGTCCTTGATGTTTTTTGGGGGTTGGTCGCATGTAAAAATAATCTGTTTTTTTGTGCTGAATAAAAAATTAAAGATATGAAAAAATTCTTCTTGCGACTTGTCTTTTCCTGCAATTAAATGAATATCATCAACCAACAAAAGATCCGCTGACTGGTAAAAAAGCTTTACGTTTTCAATTGTGTTGTGGCGAAGGCTTGTTGTGATGTTCCTAACAAAATCCATTAGAGGCACGTAGATAATTTTTGAGCTTGGGTTTTTTTTAAGAGCAAGATGTCCAGCTGCCTGCATTAAATGCGTTTTGCCCAACCCAGACTCACCATAAATAATAAAAGGGTTATAGGGAGACGCCCCAATTTTTTCTGCTATCTGCCTACTTGCTAGGGCGGCGACCTGGTTTGCACTTCCTAAAACCAAATTATCAAAGGTGTATTCTGGAAACAAGGGTGTAGTGTGATGTTTTTTAGCGCCTGCTGTTTTTTTGCTAGACTCAACAACACCAAACCTTACTTTAAGTTTACGATCACACTCAGAGACTGCCAAAATAATTGCTGCCTCTAAGTTTTGGTGTTTATGTATGTACTTGAGTGCAGACGCACTAGGAGCGTTTAGATAAAGTGTTTCATTTCTTTCCGTCGCTTTAAGTGGCTTAACCCATACGCTAAACTCTCCTAACGGAAGAGAGTCTTTTAGGGAGTCTAAGCATTCAGCCCAAGTCTGTGACATTTTGGTAAATAAAACATGAAATCAAAAATCTAATGATACCTGTAATGACGATAAAGATGATTAAAGCATTTGGTAGAATAGTTTGATTTTAATCTTGTTAATATTGTATAACTAGCCCATGAAAAACAATCCTTACAGCAAGCTTTTTGAGCCAGTAAAAATAGGCCCAGTTGTAACAAAAAACCGATTCTACCAAGTGCCACATTGTTGTGGAATGGGACACCTAAGACCAAAAGCACATGCCGCTATGAGAGCTTTAAAAGCAAAAGGGGGTTGGGGGGTTGTAAGCACAGAAGAGGCAGAGATACATCCAAGCTCCGATTTGTCGCCATATGTTGAACAAAGAATATGGGACAAAAGAGATATTCCAGCCCTAAGTCTTATGACAGAAGCTGTTCATGAGCATGGGGCTCTTGCGGCAATAGAATTAGCCCACAATGGAAACCATGCTGCTAACTTATATTCAAGGCTACCTGTTATTTCGCCTGTAAGTCAATCTATAGATCTTGTTTATCCCAAACAAACTAGGCGCATGAATAAGAAAGATATTGCTGAGTTTAGGCGCTGGCATCGTAACGCCGCTTTAAACGCAAAAGCCGCTGGTTTTGATATTATTTACGTCTATGCGGGCCACGGCATGACGCTTACCCAGGAATTTCTGCTTCCAAAAATTAACGATCGTACTGATGAGTATGGTGGCAGTATTGAAAACCGAGTTCGTTTAACACGGGAGTTGCTTGAGGAAACTAAAGACGCTGTTGGGGACGCCTGTGCAGTTGCTTTTAGGTTTGCTGTTGACGAGCTTAAGGGCTCAGATGGAATGCAATTCTTTGAGGAAGGAAGGGCGGTAGTTGAAATGCTGGCAGAAATTCCTGACCTTTGGGATGTAAATGTTTCTGACTGGGCTAATGACTCACAAACTTCTCGTTTTGAGCCAAATGAGGGATATCAAATGCCCTATGTTGAATTTGTAAAAAGTCTAACCACCAAGCCGGTTGTTGGGGTTGGCAGGCTGACATCACCAGACTTAATGGTAAAGCTAATTGATAGGGGCGTCTTAGACTTAATTGGCGCAGCCAGGCCTTCAATTGCGGACCCCTACTTACCAAACAAAATACAGTCAGAAAATACAGACCAAATTAAGGAATGTATCGGTTGTAATATTTGTGTTTCAAGCGATAATTTTTCTGTGCCAATTCGATGTACACAAAATCCAACTATGGGCGAAGAATGGAGAAGGGGCTGGGATCCAGAGTTTATTAAGCCAAAAGTATCAGACCAAAAAGCACTCGTTGTTGGCTCTGGACCAGCGGGACTTGAGTGTAGTCTTCAGCTCGCAAGGAGAGGATACGAGGTAATTTTGGCTGAATCAGAAAATCAGCTGGGCGGAAGAGTTTTGTTTGAGTCAAGCTTGAAAGGCCTGGAGGCCTGGAGGCGGGTTGTTGACAACAGGGTTCATGAAATTCTCCAAAAAAACAATATTGAAATATATAAGAAAGCCAGCTTACCTCGCTTCATATTAATGAGCTTGGAATTAAAAACATTTTTTTAGCGACAGGCTCAAAATGGCGAAAAGATGGAATTGGAAGAAGTAGAAGAAGCCCAATAATAGGAATTGAAAGTGTCGAGGTTTTTACCCCAGAAGAGATTATTCAGGAAGAGCAAAATATCAAAGACTCAATCATTGTTTATGATGATGAGCAGGGGTACCTGGCTGGAGTACTGGCAGACCATCTAAGCGAAAAGGGTGTCGATGTAATCTTTATTACGCCTGCTAGCGTTGTCTCTCCATGGACAGAGTCAACCCTAGAGCAGAAAAGAGTTCAGAAGTCCCTTATAAGTAGTGGTGTTAAGATTGTTTGTAACAACTTAATCGAAAAAATTGAGAACCAAATAGCCTACCTTGAGTGTGTTTTCACTGGGGCCAGCACACAAATATCCTGCCAATCAATAGTTATGGTAACTGAACGAATACCAAATACCTCTCTTTATGAGCAGCTAATTAATCAAAAACCAAACAAGAAAACACAGCCTGCGGCTATAAATATTCAGCTGATTGGAGATGCAGAGGCCCCTGGTCTAATTGCTGATGCCGTGTTTGCAGGTCATTTGGCGGCTCAAAACTTTGAGACAGCTGAGACAGACATTCAAAAAGCATTGTTTATGCGTGAGATGCCAAGCCTTAAATAATTAACATTAAGTTGGCTCTTAAGGCTTGTTCCTAATTGATTTTCTATGTGTTTTAGAGTAACATTGCCCTCTTTTTATATAGGCCAAAAAAGATGCGCAATACGATAGTTGCTGGAAACTGGAAAATGAATGCCAGCAAAGACGCAGTTAAAAGTCTTGTCAACGGCATATTGTCTGGAATGGGTGACGTTAGCGCAGAGGTTTTAGTTTGTGCTCCATTTCCATACTTATCACAGGTTGAAACTTTAATTAGTGGGTCCAGTTTAATGCTTGGTGCACAAAATCTAAATGTGAATGTCTCAGGAGCTTTTACTGGAGAGGTAAGCGCAGAAATGATTAAAGATTTTGGCGCTAAGCACGTTATTGTTGGACACTCTGAAAGAAGAAGTTTATATGGTGAAACTAGTGAAATTGTTGCCAAAAAAACAAAAGCTGCGATTGATTCTGGCTTGACGCCACTTCTTTGTATTGGAGAGTCTCTTGATCAAAGAGAGTCTGGAAATACAGAGGCAGTTATTTCAGAGCAGCTTACTACAGTTGTTAGGCTGACTGGAATAGAGGCATTCAAAAACATTATTATTGCATATGAGCCTGTTTGGGCAATTGGAACAGGCATGACAGCTACCCCAGAACAAGCACAAGCAGTTCACATGTTTATTCGTAATCTTCTTGCGAGTAGCAATCAAGATATAGCTGAAAAAACACCTATACTGTATGGCGGAAGTATGAATGCTGGCAATGCATTAGAGCTTATCTCTTGTCCAGATATAGATGGCGGTTTAATTGGCGGTGCAGCGCTAAAAGCAGAAGATTTTTTACAAATTTGTAAGGCAGGTTAATATGACATTTCAAATTATTTTAGTGGTTCATGTATTGTTGGCCTTAGGCCTAGTAGGACTAATTTTAATTCAACACGGAAAGGGCGCTGATGCTGGAGCTGCGTTTGGTTCTGGAGCAGCGGGATCAGTTTTTGGTGCAAGAGGCGCACACTCTTTCCTTTATAAGCTAACGGCAATTTTAGCGATTTGCTTTTTTGTAACAAGTATAAGCCTTGCGTACTTTGCCTCTAATGAAAGAAGTGTTGCAGATTCAGGTCAAAGCATTATGTCGCAAACCATTATGAGTGATGATGCTTTTGACGAAGACACAAGCGAAATACCTAGCAACTAACAACCCTTGCCGTCGTGGTGAAATTGGTAGACACGCAGCCTTGAGGGGGCTGTAGCGCAAGCTGTGACGGTTCGACTCCGTCCGACGGCACCATA
>JGI26382J51730_1001330_pt1 | contig 10662 bp, 10 predicted proteins | sample SaaInlV_165m_DNA_2_FD_51730 | JGI IMG/M metagenome (IMG submission 51730) | reverse complement strand
AACACCTTTTAGCTTTTAAACGCATAACCTTGAAAGGGAATTTTTATGAACCACTCCCATGATTCTGAACCAAATTTTGAAAAATTATCAAAAGCTATCACGGAAGCTGTTATGACTTCAGGGAAAGTCCGAAAAATAGTTGATGAAATTCAAAAGAACGATGATATATGCCCTCAAAGTTTTATGGTTTTGGTGCTCAAAATGCAGGTGCTCACCGAATCGCTTGAATTAAATATAGAACAGGACGATACTTTTGAAAAACCAGTTACTCCAAAAACGACAAAAAAAAAGAACCCTAAAAAACCCCAGTACATTGACGGACGTAAACTTTCTAAGCATGAACTTGATTTTGAAGAGTTCCGTAGAGAACAATTTGACTCAGAAAACTGGCTTAAGAAAAATCGGCTTACCCTCTAAGTCTGCGTCCCTTCGATACCCCTCTGTCCCTCTTAAAAATCTTTACTACCTCAAGTAGTCACTCGATTTGCAATCCACAAACGGATAGCAGAATGAAACGCTTGTGGCTAAACGCCTAACAACTGGGAAAACAAGTGACGGTCTAGGTCATTTCGTCGGATACGCAAGGGTCATTGTGAAATAAGAACAGTTTTAACTCTTAACAAGACATACTAGAGACCGTCACTGCTAGTTTATTTTTTTGAGTATTGCATCAACTCAATTTCATATTTATCTGGATCTTCAGTGAAAATAAACCGCGTTCCATTCTCCGCTTCTATTGGACCTTCTGTAATGGGAACCCCCTCCTCTGCTAATTTGGTCATGCACCGTTCAAGGTCTTCGACTTGAAATGCCAAGTGTACTAAATCTTCAGGAACCTCAATATTTCCGCTGCCAGGGAAGGAACACAATTCAAGGTCGCAATTTGTCTCGGGAAAGCGCAAAAACACAAGCTGTGAACCGCGAGGAGATGTTTTACGCTCAACAATTTCCATACCCAAAATACCATTATAAAAATTAATGGAACGATCCATATCATGAACTCGAAACCGAGTATGCAGATACCTTTTCAGCACAATTCCTGCCCGAGAGTAACGATGGGTTCATATTTGGACATTGCTTTACGAACTAGAGAAATAATTTCATCAAGGCTCTCTGTATTATTTGCTTCAAACCTGAAAACAATAATTGGCTGCGTATTTGAAGCGCGTATTAAAGCCCATCCTTTATCAAAATTAACTCGAGCTCCATCAATATCAATCACATCGTATTTTTTGCTAAAACTTTCTGTAAGTTCGCGAACTATTTCAAATTTTCGATCATCAGGACAATCAACTCGTATTTCCGGAGTTGCCGCAGTTTTTGGAACATCGAGAAGCATCTCTGAAACTTTTACCTTGGAAGATGCAACTATCTGAAGAATCCTGCATGCCGCATAAATAGCGTCATCGAACCCGTAATAGGAGTCTGCAAAACAGATATGCCCGCTCATTTCACCTGCCAGCAACGCGTTGGTTTCCTGCATTTTCTTTTTAATCAGGGAATGACCAGCAGCAGACATGACTGCTGTTCCACCATGTTCCTCAATGTCTTTGAAAAGGTTTCGCGAACACTTGACCTCACCTACGACAGTGGCACCAGGGTTCTGTTTGAGTATATCCCGTGCAAATAGCATCAAAAGTTGATCGCCCCACAGCATGTTTCCCTTTTCATCTACAATACCAATCCTGTCAGCGTCACCATCGAATCCGATTCCAAGTTCCGCCCCCTCTGCTTTTACTTTGTCAATAAGATCCACCATGTTCTTTGCCACAGTTGGATCTGGGTGATGGTTTGGAAAATCCCCGTCGGGCTCACAATATAGTTCAGTAATACTTGCACCTATTCGGTTTAAAAGTTTAGGACCTACGATCCCAAAGCACCCGTTTCCTCCATCGACCACAACCTTAACCGAACGTGAAATATTAACCGAACTACTAATATCCTGAATATAATCTTCTAAAATATTTNCATGGCTCAACTTCCCCACTCCAAATTCAAATTCATTTAAATTGATAAGTCTTCGCAACTCCTGGATACNATCTCCGTACAAACTATGCAGACCGTGACTGATTTTGAATCCGTTGAACTCTGGTGGATTATGGCTTCCCGTTATCATCACTCCACCATCTGGTTTTAAATGATGCAAAGAAAAATACGCCACCGGCGTTGGAACCAAGCCTATATCTATGACATCGCACCCGGTAGAATTCAATCCGCTGATAAGGCTATCTCTGAATGGGATGGAACTGCCTCTCATGTCGTACCCAACCGTAAGGGTTTTCCCCCCGTTTCTCCGAATATAGGTACCTATTCCTTTACCAATAAGTTCTGTGGAATCTAGGGTCAAATCTATACCCACTAAGCCGCGGATATCGTATTCTCTAAAAATCTGTGGATTGATAGTTTTCATCATAATTTTTTCTTAAAATTTTTTTGATGTTTATTGTGTNCAGCATTGAGGCCTACTTCTTATTTTTCTTTGTTGATGTTTAGTAAGGGTTCTGAGAAAAACCTCCATCCACTGTGAAATTTGAAGCAGTGATCCAACCTGAAAAATCGGAGGCTAGAAAAAGAACCAAACCCGTAACATCTTCAGGAACTCCCATTCGTTTCAGTAATAATGTTTCGGCTGAGGAAGCTCTCATTTCATCAACTATGCCCTGCAAGTCATTTCCTGACCTCTCAGCAATATTCTTAGCTTCGTCATCCCAGGATTTTGACCAAACAGGTCCCGGAGAAACCGAATTAACCAATACTTTATCACTGGCAAGAGTGCGTGCTAGAGAAATAGTCAAATTGCATAATCCTGCTTTAATCGCACTATAATGAGGAAACACATCTCCAGGACGACTTGCCGCAATGGATGTAATATTTATAATCCTTGGCGATGCTGATTGCTTTAAGGACGAGCTAAACAACCGACACGCTCTGACGGCTGACATAAGATTCACATCAAACACTTCTTGCCAATCTTCATCACTAAGATCAAAAAATCCCGCCAGTTTCTGAATCGACCCTACATTGTTGATAAGAATATCAACCCCTCCCATTGCGGAGATAGCTTTATTGTGAAACATTTGGATGTCATCTGATTGAGAAAAATCAGCCGAACAAAAAAAATGCCCTGTCCCAGAAATCTCATTTTCGATGGCACTAAGTCGTTCTCTGTTACGTGCGGAACCTGCAACATGTGCTCCAGCCTCCCCAAAAGCTAAGGCCAAACTTCTCCCTATACCTTCACTAACACCCGTAATGACTACTTTGCGATTTTTTAAATTTATATCCATGCTAAAATTTATCTCTTTTTAAAACATCAACTACTTTCCATGTCGGATTCATGGCAACTGAGTTATTCCCAAATCTTTCATCGTCATCATCGCTGATCTGGCTTATCCCAGCGATCGGATTTCATGTTGTAAATATATTCTTGGGCGTCTTCATGGCATTCCAAAAAAAAACTCCAACCATTATTAGGGCACATGGCTTTTTATATTTTGGAGTACTTTTCTGCCTGATTAGCTTCCTTGTAATGAATCAAATACATGGAGAAAACACAACCTGGGACTACTTAGTTTTTGCCTACTTTATCACACTCGTACCTTTCAGCAAACGATGGGATCCCTTTATACACGCGCTCATCACCTTGGTCGGGTTAACGCTCCTACCTGTCCTCATTGTTCTACAAATGTGAAAACCAGAGCCTAAATAAAGGAGAGAATAAATTCCCCACTATTTTTGTTGTTATCTTGGAGGTTTAGATAGAGGTGGCGAGAAGTTTAATCCTGGATTCCTGCTTTGATAGTAACAGGCCCAAAAACTTTAGTACGACATCCTAGCCTTTGGTGTGGTTCCAGTCTATGAATTTTTTCAAAGAGAGTTTGCTCACTTACGTTTTCAAGTGGGGTCGGTTCTATTACACATTTACCACAAATACCCATTCCCCGGCAGTTTAATTGAGTATTAAGCCCTTTGTATAAGTCGACATCCTGAAACAAAGCAGATTTTCTTAAATTAGCACCATAGCCCAACTTATACTCTTTGGATTTACCTGTTTCTTCATTGGTTATAGTCACCTTGGGCATTTTTTTAAATCTCGCTTACAAAAAAATCATGATTAAGCTGGAAAAGAAGTATATTTTGCACCTCATCTACTAAAAGTCAATTCTTTTCCAAAAACAAGAAGCTAAAAAAATCAAATACACTTAAATTGAATAATTGTGTCCTGTGAGAATTTTTTTATTTTTCAGATANTCATAAATCGTATTTGCTGCTTCATTTTCTTTGCCTGCCTCTACTATCGATAATTTTAAATCNCAATTTTNACTTGTCTCTTTTACATCAGTAACAAAAATTTCNACAACTTGNCAGGGNTCTACCANTAAACGAAGATCNGTATGGTCCTCTTGATTAAAAACATTGGATGTAGANATGACTACATGGCCAGCATCAAGAAATAGTTTTGCNACTTCACCAAATCGACGTACCACTTCACCTTCTTGCTTTATCTGCTGTGAATCAATATCAGCAGAAACACCCAAAGCTACATTACGCCCGTCCAAAAGATAACTCTGAAAATTAAGTTCAAATAGTTTCCGTTCAAGATACTTGGCCAATTTGGCCTTACCCACACCAGACTCTCCTACTATCAATATCAAAGTCGATTGATGTCCGTTTCTATACGCTCTTTCTTCTGGCTTAATATCACTTTTAAGCCAATGAAAATCCCGATTGCGGACTTCATCACGCAAACGATCACTCTTATTTGGTGTGTATGTTGTAATGATCCCTCCACCGCACACATCATATTCGTCGACCAAAACAAAACGACCTGTAGTTGGAATCGAGCCAAACAAATCAAAAGCCACCGGGGTAACAGTACGCAGCGTAACTTCGGCAACATCGTTTTTAGCTAAAAACTCCTGACCTTCAAGTGTTTCTAACGTCGAGGCGTCTACCACTTTTTTAAATTCTACGATCTCGCAGGGTACTTCTTGGGTAGTTAGTTTCAACGTATACGTCCTTCCTTTTTCAAGATGGCGCTTACCCATCCAAAAAATGTTGACGTCAAACGTAGTCGAAACAATCGGCAAGTCTGATTTGAGAGTAGCAACATCACCACGTTCCACAAAAATCTGTTCCTCGAGGGTAAAACCTATTGACTCAGAAGCCTTGGCTTCTACAGGCTGGTTCTCCACGCTCCATGCCTCGATCGTTTTAATCACTCCTAACTTGTTTGATGGTGAAAAAACTAACTGGTCACCTACATTAACCGTTCCCGACTCAACTCTTCCAGAAATTATTCTACGCTCATCAAATTTGTAAACATCCTGAACCGGGAAACGAAATGGAAGATGAGTCGGTGGTTGTTTTTCTGTGAATTGGTCTAGCATACTTAGAACACTAGGTCCTTTATACCAAGATATTTCTTCACTGGTTTTGGCAATATTAACTCCTAACTTGGCAGAAACAGGAATAAACTCTCTAGCTTCGATACCCATTGANCCAAGAAACTTCGTATATTCAGTTTTAATCTTGTAATAAATCTCGGGGTCATAGTTGACTAAATCCATCTTGTTAATAACCACAGCCACCTGCGTTAATCCAAGTAACTTAAGAATGTACCCATGACGCCGCGACTGCTCTTGAATCCCCTCATATGCATCAATAAGAAGCAATGCNGACTCGGCATTGGCCGCGCCTGTAACCATATTTTTTAAAAATTCTTTGTGCCCAGGAGCATCAATAATCACGTATCGTCTTTTTTGGGTATTGAAAAAAATTTGAGATGTATCAATTGTGATTCCCTGCTCCTGCTCTTCCTCCAACGCATCAAGAAGGAACGCGAACTCGAACTCCTTGCCCTGGCGTTTACAAATATCTTTCACAAAATCTAGTTTACCTGTAGGCAAACTGTCCGTGTCGGACATGAGGCGACCAACCAAGGTTGACTTGCCATGGTCCACATGACCCACAATGACCAACTTCATCAAACGACTATTCAATGTATTAACCTTACCGTTATCACTCATAATTACTCTATTACTCTTTACTTTGATTTTGACTAGGAGGGGCGAGAATCTATTGCAAATTACATATACCCTCGGGCGCGAAGTTTTTGCATCGCGTATGTATTTTCCTGATCTTGAGCCCTACCAGAACGCTCAGCGGATGTAGTATTTTTTAACTCTTCAATAACCTCGACTACGTTTTTAGCCTTAGAATCAATGGGGATCGTGCATGGAGCGCAACCCAATGACCTATAGCGTTTCCCTTCAGCGTTAGAAAAATAAAGATCAATGATTGGAATTTTTTCACGGTGGATATATTCCCAAACATTCAACTCGGTCCAGTGAAGAATCGGGTGAATACGAATATGTGTATCAGGGGTAAAAGAGGTTTTGAACTGATCCCAAAGCTCCGGAGGTTGATCCTTGAAATTCCATTCAAAATTTTTATCTCGAGGAGAAAAGTAACGCTCCTTTGCTCGAGTACCTTCCTCATCTCTACGAATACCAAGAATTAGGCCTGTGTACCCTTCCTGTTCCATNATTGCGTGCAAACCCATGGTCTTCAATGCTTCACAACAAACAAGCCTACCTTTTTCGTGGTTCATCCCCTCAGCAAGTGCCTTCTCGTTTTTACCTACTACCAAGTTGAGACCCCATTTCTTCGCGAACTCATCCCGATATTTAATCATCGCTGGAATTTTGTAAGTGGTATCGATATGCACCAGTGGAATGGGGCAATGGCCAAAAAATGCTTTCCGCGCAAGCCACACGAGCACCGTCGAATCTTTACCAATAGACCAAAGCATCGCAAGGTTTTTGAAATTCTTATACGCCTCACGCATTATAAAAATACTTTGGTTTTCTAACTCGTCTAAATGATCCATAATTACTAATATGAGAATTAGGAATATAAAACAGGGGTTAGAGACACTTTATCCACTTCATCAAGTGGAATCAAGTGGAATCAAGTGCTTATCAGAATCCGTCGTCAAAAACACCTAGCGTTTATCTTAAAATAGAAAAGGGAAGAATTATGAGATAAATCCTTATCAGCGTCAACATTATTCCTCTTTATCAAAAAATAGTGGAATCTTTGGGATCAACAACTAGAATATTGTTGGGTTAGTTAAAGACTATCGATTAAAAAAAATCTCTCAACCTTCCATCTTTGGTTCATTTTATTTTCCATTCAGTGCCCTGGGGTGTGTCCTCCAAGACAACTCCCATTTGCGTTAACTCGTCTCGGCACTCGTCTGCTCGACCCCAGTTCTTATTCTTGCGCGCTTCATTACGATCTTTGATAAGACATTCGATTTTACCAACATCAAGTTCAAGCTCTGTTTTCTTGATGTTAAATATTTCTTGCCTAATTTTTTCTGGTGATCCTGTGAGTAAACCTAGTAACTCTCCTGCAAATTTAAAGGTCGAAAGGCGAAGAGCCAGGTTTTTCTTATCCCCCTTTCCACGACCAATAAGACTACACTCAGAGTTGATTCCGCGTGACTCTTCGTTCAAATGAGCAACTACCACAGCCGTATTAAAATCGTCATTCATTGCCTTCTCGCATTTAGCTAAAAAAGGGTGCTTTTTAATCTCCTCTAGAGAAACATTGTGGTCGCCTACAATAGATTCCGCATTATCTAAAGCCTCATAGAAACGCAATATCACCTTTTCCGCATCCTCTAAATTTTTCATGCTGAAATCTATAGGACTCCTGTAATGACTGCTAATCAAAAATAAACGTAATGCCTCCGGGTGAAATTTTTTATAAACATCTCGCAGGGTAAAAAAATTACCTAACGATTTTGACATTTTCTCCTTATCAATATTCACGAATCCATTGTGAACCCAAAACCTAACAGGCGAGCAATCTGTCACACCGTACGATTGTGCGATTTCATTTTCATGATGGGGAAAAACCAAGTCCTTTCCNCCTCCATGAATGTCAAAATTATCTCCAAAATATTTCCGCCCCATAGCAGAACATTCGATATGCCATCCGGGTCTCCCTGCGCCCCAGGGACTATCCCAGTTAGGTTCGCCGGATTTACTTTTTTTCCACAAAACAAAGTCTAGGGCATCTCGTTTCTTTTCGTTCACATCTACTCGAGCACCTGCCTGAAGATCTTTTATATTTTTTCCTGAAAGCTGCCCATATCCATCAAAAGAACTTACCGAATAAAAAACATCCCCCCCTGATTCATAAGCTTTGCCTCGTTCCATCAACGAGGCAATCATATCGAGCATTTCTTGAATGTGGTCAGTAGCCTTGGGCTCTTCCGTTGGTGATTGGATATGAAGTCGCCCCATATCCTCATAAAACGCTTGTATAAATTTTTCCGTCAACTCCTGCCAAGGAATATTTTGCTCCTTGGAACGATTAATAATCTTGTCGTCTATGTCGGTGAAGTTTCTTACATATGTCACATCATACCCACAATGCTTCAAGTAACGAAAAATGGTATCAAAAACAACCCCTGACCGGGCATGACCAACATGGCAATAATCGTAGACCGTGACTCCACAAACATACATTCCTACTATGTTTTCACGCACAGGCTCAAATACTTCCTTTTTGCCGGATAAGGTATTAAAAATTTTTAGGCTCATAGCGGACTAACCTATCACCTCAAAAACTGTAAAGTCAACTATTTGGCTCTAGACAAATCACCGTTTTTTCGACTCTCCGCCATCAATAAACAAGATTTCTCCATTGACGAAAGGACTGTCCAATAGATAATCGAATCCGCGTAGAATGTCCGACGTATTGCCATGCGTTTTCGTGGGAATATTTGATGCGTTCTTTATAAGATATTCATCAGAACTCCCTGATGGAGGTAGGATTAGGCCTGGAGCAATGCCATTAACGCGAATAGTTTCGCCCCAGCTCACAGCCGAAAGTTCAGTGAGGTGGGCCAGTGCTGATTTGCTAACCGAGTAAGCTCCAAAAGTGGAGACCCTTCTTAGAATACGCTCGTCCAAGATATTTACAATGAGCCCATTGTTAACCTTGTTTTTAAATTCTCTCATCAAAATAAATGGAGCCATTAGGTTAATATTAATCGTTTCAAGAAGCTCTGTATTAGATGTCTCCTCAAGGTTTTTTTGAATAAAGTTTGCTGCTGAATTTACAAGAAGATCGATTGAGTTGAAATCTGCCAGGACTTGATCCATCAACAAAGGAATAGAGTCGAAGTTGGTGAAATCAACACAGTATGTTTTACATTGAACCCCAAACTCTCGCGTTTCTTCGGCTGTTTGCTCGGCGGACTCCCTTGAACTTCCATAATGAAGGGCAATATTATATCCGCGCCCTGCCAAGTGAAGAGCTATAGAGCGCCCCAGTCTGACAGCACCTCCTGTCACTAAAGCTGTCGGCATAACTATCTCGCTTTTTTTTTATGCTATGATGGGTTATTGATTCTGACCCTTAGATATTAAAAGGGCACAATTATTTAATACAAATTTAAATTAACAGTTTAAGGTTTCTTCGCCAAGTGCAGTTTTAGGCCCTATGTAAATGAATACATAGCGTTATTCACCTATTTCTAACCACAACTAACCCATGGACGACACAGCAAAAGGGAAACCCGTAAATATTGCAGTCCTTACTGTAAGCGATACGCGGACGAACGAAAATGACAAATCAGGGGATACCCTAGTAAAACGGCTAACAGAAGCCGGGCATCATCTCGTGGAAAAACGAATTGTTAAAGACGAGCTTTCTCTACTAAAGGATGTCCTTAAAGAATGGATCAATTCATCTGAAGTGGATGTCGTTATAGCCACCGGAGGCACTGGTGTTACGGGAAGAGATGTGACCCCTGAGGCTTTCGAATCCTTGTACGAAAAGCCCATTCCCGGCTTTGGGGAGTTGTTTCGATGGTTGAGTTACCAGAATATCAAGACTTCTACCATGCAATCTCGGGCGACTGCAGGTGTTGCAAATGGAACATTTCTATTCGCCTTACCCGGTTCCACCGGCGCGTGTAAAGATGCGTGGGACATGATTATCGTGCATCAATTAGACAGCACACACAAACCTTGTAACTTAGTAGAACTGATGCCCCGTTTGATGGAAAAGTAGAGTCCTCGCTAATTACAAATACATTCCCCTTATGAGAAGGTTAGAGTTTCTAGTCGACTCCAATCACCAGACGATCAGGTTGGATGTTTTTCTTTCTGAAAACCAAACCGAATTTAGCCGGTCTCATCTTAAAAGGCTAATCGAACTAGGCCACGCTTCTGTTAACGGTTCTCAGGCACAGGCAAAATATAGAATCAAAACTGGCGACAGAATAGTTCTTATTATTTACCCTCCCTCCAAGTCAGGGATAGATGCTGAGTCTATACCTCTTAAAATCATATACGAAGACGAGGCAATGCTCGTAGTAGACAAACCTGCGGGAATGGTAGTTCACCCCGCACCGGGACATGCAAAAGGCACCTTGGTCAACGCGTTATTAAACCATTGTTCTGACTTGTCTGGAATTGGTGGTGTAGAACGACCAGGCATTGTTCACCGTCTAGATAAGGACACCTCCGGGGTTGTACTCATTGCTAAAAATGAGATCGCCCACCGCTCTCTTGCTAGTCAATTTAAAAATCGAAAAGTAAAAAAAACCTACCTCGCTCTGGTGCGCGGTGCAGTAAA
>JGI26382J51730_1001327_pt1 | contig 10681 bp, 10 predicted proteins | sample SaaInlV_165m_DNA_2_FD_51730 | JGI IMG/M metagenome (IMG submission 51730) | reverse complement strand
AGACTACTATAAACAATAAATCTAAATTGAATTAAATTAATTTAAATTATTAATCTAGTTCAAATTCTTTTGTATAATCTTTTTTAAGATTTGGATTTTGTTTAATTTTATCCAAAATGCAGTTTCCAATAACAAGATAATCTAACTCTGTACCCATAAGGCAATTAAAAGCATCAGTTGGGGTGTTTACAATAGGTTCGCCTCTTACGTTAAAAGAAGTATTNACAATTACAGGACAGCCTGTTTTTTCTTTAAATTTTGATATTAAATCATAATAGCGCTTATTTGTATTTTTATTAACAGTTTGGATTCTTGCTGAATAATCAACATGAGTTACTGCTGGAATTTCTGACCTTTTAATATTTAGTTTATCAATCCCAAATAATTTTTGTTGTTCATCTGTCATCTTTATTTGTTTGTTTGAATTAACATTTGCAACTAATAACATGTAAGGGCTATCAACATTGATATCAAACCAGTTTGACAAATCTTCTTGAAGAATTGATGGCGCAAATGGTCTAAAACTTTCTCTATATTTTACTTTTAGATTTAAAGTTTTTTGCATTTTTTCAGATCTAGGATCACCTAAGATTGATCTTCCACCAAGTGCTCTTGGGCCAAATTCCATCCTTCCCTGAAACCATCCAATAGCTTTTTCATTTGATAAATTTTCTGAAGTTTGATTAATTAAATTATCATAATTTAAAACTTCAAAATTCGCACCAATTGATTGTAATTCTTTTTCAATTTGTTTTTGAGAGTATTCAGAACCAAGATATGCACCTTTCATACTGTCATTTGGATTAACCACTCTCTTGTTGCCCTGCTCTATATACCACAAAGCAAGTGCTGCTCCTAAAGAACCTCCCGCATCACCAGCAGCTGGCTGTATCCAAATGTTGTCAAAAATTTTTTCCTGAAGAATTTTACCATTAGCTACACAGTTTAACGCAACACCGCCAGCTAAACATAAATTTTTTATACCATATTCTTTACGAATTGATTTTGCTAATTTTATCATTATTTCTTCTGTAACTTTTTGAATTGATGCTGCTATATCCATATGAAATTGAGTCAATTTTTCATTATCTGGATTTCTTCTTTTTTGACCAAATAAATCATCAAATTTATTGTTAGTCATTGTTAACCCAGTTGCGTAATTAAAATATTTCTGATCCAGTCTGAATGTTCCATCCTCTTTTATATCAATAAGTTGCTTTATTTTATCTTCATGAATTGGAACACCGTATGGTGCTAATCCCATAAGTTTATATTCACCACTATTAACTTTAAAACCTGTGTAATAAGTAAAAGCTGAATAAAGCAATCCAAGTGAATGTGGGAAATGTATTTCTTTTTTAATTTCTAAATCATGACCATTACCAACAGCCACTGTAGTTGTGGCCCATTCACCTACTCCATCTGCTGTCAAAATAACAGCCTCTTCAAATGGAGAGGGGAAAAAAGCACTGGCAGCGTGACTTAAGTGATGGTCAGAAAAAAACATATTTTCATCTGATTTGTAATTTTCATCATGTTCTTTAAGATGATTAAATAATAAATTTTTTTGAAACAGTTTTTCTTTAATCCATAGAGGCATTGCCTTACCAAAAGATAAAAATCCTTTTGGTGCAAATGCCACATAAGTTTCCAAAAGTCTTTCAAATTTTAAAAAAGGTTTTTCAAAAAAGACTATTTGATTTACTTCACTTAATTTTAAATTTGAATAATTTAAAACAAATTCAATTGCGTTATAAGGATAGCTTGGATCGTGTTTTTTTCTGGTAAATCGTTCCTCTTGTGCAGCAGCCACAATTTCACCATCAACTAAAATACAGGCTGCACTATCATGATAAAAAGCAGATATTCCTAAAATTGATGGCACTTTAAAATAATGTATAAATAAATGGAGCTACAGCAGACCCTTGAGATAAAACTATTAATCCACCAAAAANCACAAGCACAATTATTATTGGAAAAAGCCAATATTTTTTACGTACTTTTAAAAATTCCCAAAACTCTTTTAAAAAACTCATGTTAAAATTGATTTTTCATTTTACTTTTATAATTGCTTTTCTTTATCCAATANGTTTCTTTATTATTAAACTTTAGATTTAACAAATCTTTTTTAGATATTCTCATTAAAATAGCTNTTGGTGTGACNACAAAAAAAAATATCACACCCATTACTATTGGAGAAACTATTTTTCCTAAAAAAATTCCAAATTTAAACCATAAGATATTTAAAGGGGTTAATAGTCTAGAATTCATGAATCCTAAGGTTAAAAAAATCACAGCAATTATTATTGCCCACAATCTATATGTATTGATATCTAGCAAAGGCCAAAAACCAATTATGATAAAAACTACAAAAAAAACTATTCCAAAGTTTTTATTAGAACTTCTTTTTATTTCCATAATTTATACACATTATATCTAGAATCCTAAGATTTGGTAAATTTACTTAAATTTGAACCTTTTTTATCCATCTCATTTTCAATCCAGTCATAAGTTTTCATTAATCCATCTTTTAAACTCATTTGATAGCTCCAGTTAAGGACTTTTTTTATTAAATCATTATTGCTAGATCTGCCTCTTACCCCTTTGGGTTTATCTAATTGATAATTTTTATTTAGTTTATTTATTCCTGAAATATCCTCAATAATCCCTATCATTTGATTAATGGATACTTGTTCGTCACTTCCAATATTTATAGGGTCAGAATGATCAGACTCGAATAATCTTAAGGTTCCTTCAACGCATTCATCTACATAGAGAAAAGTTCTTGTTTGTTCACCATCACCCCAAACATCAATGATATCTTTATTTTCCTTTTTAGATTGAATAACTTTTCTACATAAAGCAGCTGGTGCTTTTTCTCTTCCACCATCATAAGTACCAAAAGGTCCATATATGTTGTGATACCTAGCAACTCTTACTTCTAGACCGTAATCTTCCTGAAAATGTCTACACATTCTCTCACTGAATAATTTTTCCCACCCATATCCATCCTCAGGGTTTGCTGGATAAGCATCCTCTTCTTTCAAACCATCAATAAATACATCTTCTTGTTTTTTTGTATTATAAGCACACGCACTTGATGAAAAGAAATATCTTTGAACTTTATTCTCATTACAGGCAATTAATAGGTTAGTATTTATTAAGACTGATTGCATACATTCAGCTTTATTGTTTTCAATAAATCCCATTCCACCCATATTACAAGCCATGTTAAAAACATAATCAATTCCTTGAATCACTTTTCTGCAATTCGAAATATCTTTCATATCCATTTCATAGTAATTTTCTACTTCATCAAAATCTTGGAACCAATATTCTTTAGGCTTTATGTCGGAAGCAACTATCTTATTTCCATTAGATAGTAATCTCTTAATCAAATGACCCCCTATAAAACCACCTGCCCCAACAACTAATATTTTTTTTGAGATATCTAGCATTAATAATATTTAAAAGTTATCTTATATTCTATGAAGATAATACACACAATATGAATAATATTTTTTAATGATATTTTGTAAAATTTTACTTAATTTAATAGAAAAAATTATTTTTTAAAAATTAGCTTAATATCTTTAGAAAATTTATCATTTTTTTGATCTAATTTGTGTGGAAATCGTAAAATTTTTTTGATTACAACTGGATTTCTAGAAAAACTTAATTCTAATACTGTAGGTGTATTGTTAATTCCTAAATCTGAATAATTATTTGGATGTATGTGAACTAGTTTTAAATCAAACCTTTTTATAAAATCTAATATTCGATTAATATTTAGATCTACATCATGAAATTCAATTGTTAAACCTGAAATATTTTTTGAAACATTAATTAAATCATCAAGAATTCTATATTCTGATCCCTCAATATCAATCTTAAAAAAAATTTTAGAACTACTATCATCTAAATCTAATATATCTTTTATTGATATAGAATTAAAAATACGATTAGTCTTTATTCCAACTTTTTTTTTAATCAATAAACAATCTTTTTGACCAAAAAAAAACAAAAAATTAAAAAAATTAATTATATTTTTGAAAAACTGAATTAAATCTAATTTAAATAAAGCTAACAATATTTTTTTAATAAAAAAAATATTTGTAGATGATGGATCAAAAGCAATTATCTTACAATTATTTATATCTTTAAATTGTTTCTCAAATGAAAAATCATCACTTATACCAAATGAAAACAATAAAGTTGTTTCTACGGAACTTTTTTTACAAATTAAATATCCTCCATCATTTTCTCTACCAACTCTTATTAAATCATACAGCTTATTTGGTTTAAATTTTTGAGAAAGCATTATAAAAAATATAAATGTTTAATTAAACATATAGTAACTTTATTCACTAGATATAATTCCTAAACTTTCTTGACTTTCTAATGCTAAAATAATTCTATCATTCTTAGAGTCGTAAATAAGATCTCTTATTCGATCATTTATATATATTTTATCTTCTAAAATAAATTTATTTTCTTTTTTACTAAATATATACAAATGATTCCCAGTATACATACTTCCACCCGACAATGAAGAAACCATATAAAGTTCTTTAAAATTAAATTTTGAATTTTCACTAATTTTAATTATCTGTGATATTCCTGGATTATATAGTCTCCATGAAAATAATGGTTTCTCAAAACCATGTTTTAGATGGTTGTGATAAATTGGGTGTGGATCTTCTGGATCATCTTTGGCACCTAATGATGTAGTTGGCCAGCCATATTTAAGATTTTTCTTAATTAAATTTATTTCATCTCCTCCACTTGGACCATGTTCAGTTTCTAATAAAATTTTTTCTTTTTTGTCATAAAATAAGCCTTGTGGATTTCTGTGTCCTTTGGAAATAATCTCAAAATTTTTTAGAGTTTTAATCTTTACTACTTTTCCAAAAATATTATCATTTTCATATATTCTTTCAATTTGATCGTGATCAGGAACAGCAAGAAAAAAATTATCATTATCATCAACAACAACTCTTCCACCTATATGAGCGTGATCAATATCTAATTTAGTAAAATTATCTGGTTTAAAGAAGAACTCAAATTCTATTAAATCTTTGTTAAATTTACCCCTCAATACAGCCGTAGATAATCTTACATTTTCATTATCCATTTCTTTGTAAAGCAAAACAACATAGAGATAACTTTTATGAAAAAAAAGATCTCTAATTGAATCTTTAAAATAAGGATTAAATAATGCTTCTTCAAGCAATTTAATATTGTTACCAATTAATTCATTTAAATTATTTTTAATCTGTGTTTGATTTGAATTTTTATCAAAAAAATACATGTCTCCATTAGCAGCAAGATAAATTATTTCATCTTTAATAATTTCCAAATATCCAAGAGGTTGATTGGAATCTCTCTCTATTAATTTAACTTTTTTAAATTTTAAATTTCCAAATTTTGAAACAATTATATTTTCTTCATTAATTTTTTTTTCTAATTTTCTATATTTGCTTTCTTTAAAAGTAATTTTTTCATAACTAATCAATAATGATTTTAAAATTTTATTCTGATACTCGTAATTTATAAAATTCCAAAAAATAGTGCTAATTAGTATTAAGAAAAGAGCTAAAATAGAAATTTTTTTTATCATAAATATTTTTTTAAATTTTTAAATGAAAGACAATAAATTGTTAATATATTATTATTTATAAATTACAACCCTATCCAATATATAAGAATATTTGATTATATTTTTTTTTTTTTTAAAAAAATCTTTAGTAGCTTTTTTTACACCTGTATAATTAAAATAATTATCTATAATAATAATTCCTCCACTAATAACTTGCGGATACAAAACTTCTAATTCAATTTTTGTACCAGAATATAAACAAGTATCTAATTTTAAAATTGCAATATTATAAGGAATATTTTTTTTCTTTATTAAAGTATCTTCAACTTTCCCTTTAAAAAGATTTAAATTTTTATTTTTTAAAGTATTATTAAAAAAATTTTTTTTTACTTCATTTATACCCGCATAATTCCATGAATTTTTATTTTTACTTAATTTAGAAATTCTATAACGTTTAAGCATCGATTTACCATCAGCAGAGAAATCTTTACTCTTTGAAGGTTCAGGAAATCCTTCAAAAGTATCAAATCCATAAATTTTAGAATCTTTTAATTTATATAGTTCAATTAATTTTTGAAAAAAGACTAAATATATTCCTTTCCATGTACCACACTCAACAAAATTACCTGAAAAGTTTTTTTTATTAATCTTTTTAAATAAAAATAACAATTGCCACAAATGATAATCAGAAGTAGTTGCAAAACTATAGTTTTTGCATTCTTTAATAATATTTTTTTCTTTAGAAGTGGCAATAAAACTAAATAAAAAATACATAAAAATAGATACAAATCGAAATAATTTTAATTTTATATAATTCATTAATATCCTATTCTTATAAACTAATGTAGTTATCTTAAAGTAATTTTTAATTAAATTTTAATAGTTTTAAGAATGGATGAAAACATTTTAGATAAATGGTACGTTAATAATTTAGTATGTCCATTAGATAAATCTGAGCTTATATATAAAAATGATTCACTTGTTTGTAAAAAAAATTATCATAAATATTTAGTTTATAAAAATACTCCAATAATGTTAGTGGATGAATATATGTCAGTTGAAAGTAATTTTTCTAAAAAGTCCTTAAGTATTATAAAAAATAACAAAATTAATGAAACTTACTTTGGTATTGAAGATGACTATGTCGATAAACATGTTCAAAAAAATGTTTCTGCAACTAACAGTAATTTTTACAAAAGTTTAGTTGGTAAACTTAAAAAATATCCCATACCAAATTTTCCAATTACAAAAAATAGTGGTTTAAATTTACTTGATGTGGGATGTGGTTGGGGTAGATGGACAATTGCATCAAATAATTCTGGGTTTAACTCTGTCGGTTTAGATCCTTCAATAGAAAGTATCCTGGCTGCAAAAAGAGTATCTAAACAACTTGGAAAAAATATAAGATTTATAGTTGGGGATGCTTGTTATTTGCCTTTTAAAGAAAACACATTTGATAATTGTTTTTCATATAGTGTGGTTCAACATTTTAGTAAACTTGAGGCATTGAAGACATTGGAAGAAATTAAATATGTTTTAAAACCAAATGGATATTCACAAATACAAATGCTTAATAAGCATGGATTGAGAAGTGCTTACGTTAGAATAAAACATTTTTTGTTTAAAAAAAAATATTTTGATACTACTTATTACTCTCCAAAAGAATTAATACAAATGTTTGAAAATAAAATTGGAAAAACTAATATTGAAGTTGCAAGTTTTTTTACACAAGCACAAATAACTGAATATGATTTATTTCCATTTTGGAATAAATTAATTTTTAAATTATCATCATATTTAAACAATAAATCTCAAACACTTGATTTTTTAAAAAAGTTTGCTGATAATTTTTATATTATTTCAAAAAAATGAATTGGCGCATTATATTTTTAAAATAAAAATAATTTTATGACTATTGTTAATATTTCCAAAGTAGAAAATAATACTAACTTCGAATATGATTTTTGTATTATAGGTGCGGGAATGAGTGGTCAAATAATTGCTTCAAAAATTAAAAATAGAAGAATAGCACTAATAGACAGCGGTAAAATTCATTATAATGAAAAATTGCAAGATCTAAATAATATTGAAGAAAAAGGTCTTAAATTTAGAAATAATCACACTAATAGATTGAGACAATTAGGTGGGTCCGCAAACCTATGGGCAAATCAGATAATGACTGTAGAAGAAAATGAAATAACTAATAGAGATTGGATAGACTCTGATTTGCAATGGCCAATAAAATATAAAGATCTTTATGAAAATTATGAAGCTGTTTTAAAATATATTCATAATAGCAGTAATGAGGATATCAATAATTTTGAGCTAGATAATAATGAAAGTTTTAATTCAATTTTAGAAAATGAATTTCAGACAAAAGATTTTTTTAGTTTTAGAAAGCATTTTTGGCCAAAGCATGTTGAAAAATTTAATTACAAATCTAATTTTACAAAGAAAATTCTTAATGATGATAAAATTGATTTTTTTGAAAACTTCACAGCAACTAAATTTAAGATAAATGAGACAAAGCAAGTTTTAGATGAGATAACAATAAAGTCTGAAAGTAAAACTTGTAAAATCAAATCTAAAAATTTTATATTATCTTGCGGTGCTATAGAAAATGCCCGAATTCTGCTTAACAATCAAAGTGAATATAAAATTTTACAAAACGATAACATTGGAAAATATTTTATGGATCATGCTAGAGTTACTTTAGGATCTATTAAATCAAAAAAAAAACTACCTATAAGCATATTGCTTTCTATGAAATATAGGAAATTTGATTTGAGAAAAAGCATACAAATATCTCCAAATTTTCAAAAAAAATTTGAAATACTAAGTGGCCATTCATATTTAGATCCAAATTTTGGAGAAAATGAAGGTATTTTTTTTACTAATTTTCTTAAAGAAATTAAAAAATTTCTTAAATTTAAAGGAATACCCAATATTAAGATATCTAAATTTAATTTAAAAAAGATATTAGAGCAAATTTATTTTAATATTCCAAAACAAATCTCGAATTCTTTTTTAAATAATCTAATACGTTTAATTTTAAAAAGAAAACAAAAATATTTATCCTTTAACGAAATGAATATTCATTACCAAGGTGAGCAAGCACCTAATGTTTATAGCTCTATTAAACTAAGTAATAAATTGGATTCAAATAAACAAAAAAAAGTGATTGTTAACTGGCAATTAAAAGAAATTGATTATAAGTCTCAAGAGCAATTTATATCATTATTAAAAAAATCTTTTAATAATAATGATTTACTAACTTTTACTGAGAATCTAAATCAACAAATTACTGATGCTAGCCATCATAGTGGGACAACAAGAATGTCAAAAAATAGATTGTCAGGTGTGGTTGATAATAATTGTAAATTTCATGATTTAAACAATGTTTATATTTCTGGAAATTCAGTTTTTAGAACTGCAGGAAGTGGAAACCCAGGATTAACAAACATGGCATTATCGTATAGATTAGGTGAATATTTAAATAATTTATCCATATGAAATATTTATTAATTTTTAAAATAATCATTTTAAAGTTAATTCATTTAAATATTTCTTTTTTAAAAAGAGAAATTACTGGTTATCCAAATTCAGTAATAAAATTTGAAAACGATTTTGCAAAATATATTGACAAAAGTTATGGATTAACATTTTGTAATGGCACATCCTCTATTGAGGCCGCAATATTCTCATTAAATTTAGATGATAATGACGAAATTCTTGTAACTTCTAGCAATTTTCATGCAAGCATAGGACCTATACTTAGCTTAAAATTGAAGCCAGTATTTGTTGATATAAAATCTGATACCTACACTATCGATTGTGAAGATTTAGAAAAAAAAATAACAAATAAATCTAAAGCTTTATTAATTGTGCATCCATGGGGATATCCATGTGATATGGAAGGAATATTAAAGATTACAAAAAAAAACAATCTTAAATTAATTGAGGATTGCTCACATGCACATGGGGCATTATATAATAATAATAAAATAGGAAGTTTTGGAGATATATCTTGCTTTTCACTTCAGGGTGCTAAATCTATAAAAGCTGGTGAAGGTGGTATTTCTTTAACGAACAATAAAGATTATTTCTTAAGAATGTCAATTTATGGACATTTTAATAGAAATGAAAATGAACTAAGTAAGCTGGATAATTATAAAAAGTATTCAAAAACTGGTATCTCAAAAAAACTTAGAGCTCATCCATTAGGAATAGTTCTTGCAAGTGTAGATTTAAAAAATCTAGATTCCATGAATCAGATCAAAAATGATATTTACAATAAGATTGAGAAAATTATTTCTGAATACAAATCTATAAGCTCCATGCAATTAAATCATAAAGCATCACGAGGTGGATTTTTTGGTGGATATCCAATAATCTTTGAAAATGAAGAAAAAATTAATGAAATAAAAAAAATTTTTAAAAAATTTGATTTAGAATTATTTGATTATCATTGGATGAACCATCATAAGATGGATATATATAGTAAAGACATAATTGATTTAACCATAACTGAAAATATATTGAATAAATTTTACTTAATAAAAATTCCATTTTTTTTAAATTTCAAATTTAAAAATCTAAAAATGTGCCTTAAGGAGTGTAAAATAAATAAATTAATCGGTTAGTTGTTTATGTTTTGTAACGTAAAGTTTGCAATTTTAAAATTACCAATTCCAGTCAAATGCAAATCATTTTTAATATAATCTTCATAACTTAGAACATTTTCTGGATAAAAAATATTTACATTTTTTTTTTTTGATTCCTGAAATAAAAATTGATCATTGGGTATGACAATAATTACACAGTCAATATTATAATCTTTACATTTTTGGTTGATAAAATCGATATGATGATATGCAATTTTTTTTTGTACTAAGAAACCTTCAGCATCTGGATTAAAATCTTCATTAAAATAATTTGGATTTCTTAATGCTAATTTATAAGCATTTACATTCAAAATATCTGAAGAAAAAAGCCTTTTAATTTTATTTGGAGTATTATCCATTCTTTTAATTGCATCATCTAACGATACTTCATAATATTTATCTTCAGAGTATATTTGCT
>JGI26382J51730_1001325_pt1 | contig 10684 bp, 9 predicted proteins | sample SaaInlV_165m_DNA_2_FD_51730 | JGI IMG/M metagenome (IMG submission 51730) | reverse complement strand
AAGCAAATCGACGGAGAGGGGATCCTTACAGGCAGAGGGTTAGAAATTGCTTGGCTTGAAAATGATGTCGATCGATTTTTTTTACATATTCAAGGATCAGGACAGCTCCTTTTCCTTGACGGAACATCAGTCGGAGCACATTTTGCAGGAGTCAATAATTATAAGTTTGGCGGTCTAGGCAAACGTATGATCCGGGATGGAGTCATTGACCTCGCGCAAGGGTCAATGCAGGGAATTAAAAAATATTTCAGAGAACACCCAGAGGATATTGAGAAATATTTTTTTCACAACAAACGCTATGTCTTTTTTAAACTATCGCACGAAGGTAACCCGCGTGGATCTGGGGGNGGGGAACTCCTTGGAGGTAGATCCATAGCCACTGATAAAAAAGTTTATCCNGCAGGAGGACTCGCCTTTGTAAAATTACGCAAACCCATTCTTGATGACAAAAACGAGATCATTCAATGGAAAAACTTCNCTCGGTTTGTAGTGGATCAGGATACGGGCAACGCAATTCGCGGGAAAGGAAGAGCCGATTTCTATTTTGGAATGGGAGATAGTGCTGGAGCTAAAGCGGGACACTTCCACGAATGGGGGGACGTTTTTTACATAGTTAAGAAATTCCACCCAAAGAAAAACAGCTCTTGACCCATCACGCACTAGAAAAAACTTCCAAACATTTAGATTGTGGTGCCACTTCCTTCATAACTTGCCGCTTAAGACACCCCGTGCCGCCCGGTAGTGGGGNATTTATTTTATANAGAAACCTTGTTCGTTCTAATTTCTCTTGCTGCAAGAAAAAAAATTAACTTGACCGAAAGGATAAAGATTTGTTTAGGGCATAAGCTGAAGTTGAGACACTTCAGCACCTTGCAACCCTGTGGTTTGTTGGATGAGGTGAGTCACACTCGCATCCATCACCTCCATCAATGGTCCGGGATACAATCCAATACACAATACGAGGATAGCCAATGGAATCAGCGTAGCCAATTCCCGATTCGATAAATCTGGGAGCACTTTGGCGGCTTCTGTCGATGGCTCTCCCAACACCAACCTTTGGACCATCCACAACATATATGCGGCAGCTAAAAGAATACCGCCCATAGAGATAAGAACCATGGAAAAGCTGACATACGAAGTTCCTACTAAGACTAAAAATTCGCCAATGAAATTACAGGTACCTGGTAGCCCAAAGGCGGCGACTGAAAACAAAATGAACAATGCAACAAATCTTGGCATGGGTTTATGCAAGCCGCCGTAGTCAGAAATCGATCGACTGTGAGTGCGGTCGTACAATAGTCCAACAGAAATAAATAAGGCTGCAATAATAATCCCATGATTAAACATTTGCAAGACGGCCCCCTGGATACCTTGGCTATTGAACACAAAAATTCCGAGAGTAACAAAACCCATATGGGAGACTGAAGAATAGGCTACGAGTTTTTTTATGTCAGTCTGCGATAAAGCCATGAGCCCACCGTAAATTATGGCTACAATCGATAGCCACAAAACGAATGGTGCAAAATAAATGGCAGCTTCAGGGAAAAGAGGTAGGCAGACACGCAACAATCCGTAGGCCCCCATCTTGGATAATGCCCCAGCTAAAATAATACTACCAGCAGTGGGTGATTCAGCATAAGCACCCGGCAACCAAGCATGAAAAGGAACCACCGGGACCTTAATAGCAAAGGCCAGAAAAAATGCGAGAAATAACCAGTATTGAGTAGAGGTACTAAATGTATAATCTNATAACGTCACTAGATCAAATGTTTCGCCACCCTGAACATAGAGGCCCAATATAGCCAACAAGAGAATAAGGCCACCGCCAAAGCTATAAAGTATAAATTTTAATCCAGCAGAGCTTCGACCTGGACCTCCCCACACCACCATCAAAAAGTACGCACACACCATAGTGAGTTCCCAAAAAAAATAAAAGAACACCAAATCTAGTGAAAGAAATACACCAAGTGTGGCTGTCTCCAACAAGAGAATGAGAATCATAAAAACATGCTGGTTTGTTTTGACAGTTTTCCAAGAACACAAAATTGCAATGGGAGTCAGTAAAGTAGTCAGGGTGACCATGAGAAGGCTGATACCATCAATACCCAAGGCATACTGAACCTTTAGCGTTGGCATTAATTCGAATCGTTCAACAAATTGCATATCGGCTTTTGCAAAATCGAACTGCATCCAGAGGACTATCGATAAGCCAAAGGTGAGAAGGGTGCTGGCCAAGGCGATACGACTGACCGTTTCTCGGTCTCTGATAAAACATAAGACTCCTATTCCCAAGGCTGGAAGTACAAGCAACCAGCTTAGGAGGTGGTTTAAAAGCATCGAATCAATAATCCCTTAAGTTGCATAAAAATTTCGACTATCTCGCATTTAGCTCAAAATATAAAGAAGGCCCATGGTAAACACGAAACCAAAAATCAAAAAGAGAATGTTGTGCCCAATAAAGCGTGATCTNGCTAAGGCTAACATGNCGTCCAAAGCTATAGTCTGACGACTGAATTTTNCCATGCTCTGTCGTNTTTCTCTCGTCTCAGCAGATCGAGAGAGCCATCGAGTCAACCGGATGATGGGGTTTACGATATACGCATCATAAATTTCATCAACGTAGAATTTATTCCAGAATAGGATGTACANCCACGCCTTCCTTTCGCTTGTCCTGGTTNCCTGATGCTGAAGTTGAGTCTGTGAATAGGCAAAAANCCANCCGGCGATAGCCACCCCTAAAGAAACCAAAAACCAAATTTGAAGACCCATCTCACCAGATCCNTCAAGTAACGAAACACTTGGAAGCGCCAAACCTTGANCCAGGAAGCCTGCGAACCATTTCCAAAACATGGTCAATATGATCCCTAATAATAGAGTGGTTATGAGAAGACCAATCAAAATGGAACTATTCACAAACTGCGGCTTAGTGGGATGGCTCTCAGAATTAGGCTGCTCTGAAGTCGGCCAATAGGTTTTAGGGCCCTGAATGAATAACGACGTAATGCTTCGGAAAAGATAAACGGAAGTCACGAAAACCGTGATCAAACCAATGACCCGGAAACCGATTGTTGCAGAGGCAAACCCCGTAACCCCCCACAAATATTCATACGAACCAGAAAACAAAATACAAGGTGGCAGGCAAGCTAATAGCAAAGCTCCTATATGCAAAACTCCCATGCCATGAGGCGAATGATGTGCATGGTCTCTGTCCCCATGACCCGGCTCTACTGATCGAAGCGCATTGCCAGTAGACAGGAAAAAAAAGGCCTTATAACACCCATGTGCAAGCAGGTGAAAAATGGCCACCACAAACGCCCCTAACCCACAAGTCATGATCATAAAGCCGATTTGGCTGATGGTGGAATACGCTAAAATTTTTTTGATATCAGACTGGGTCAGAGAGACAATGCCAGCTAACACCGCTGTCGCGGCTCCAATCACCGCAATAAATGCCATCGTCACAGGAGACAGAATAATCAATGGACTCAATCGCACTAACAAAAACGGACCAGCATTCACCATGGTTGCAGCATGAATTAATGCAGACACAGGTGTGGGAGCTTCCATAGCAAACGGCAACCATACGTGAAATGGAATCTGTGCAGATTTACCCATCGCACCTATAAATAAAAGCAGTGAGATAAGTGTGACAGAGCGAAGATGAAGATCAAGACCCACCCACGCGAGGACATTTACTGTATCTTTAGCCATCGCTGGAGCTTGTGCCAAAATCTGAGGAATATCGAGTGTGCCAAATGTCACAAACGTAAGAATCACACCCAGACCGAATCCTACATCAGCTACGGCATTAATCAAAAACGCTTTGGTCGCAGCGTATCCAGCTGATTTTCTAGCTGCCGCATGAGAAATCAGCAGGTAAGAACAGAACCCCATGACCTCCCAAAAAACATAAATCATGAGCAGGTTGCGACTCATTACCAGCATGAGCATGGAAAAAGTAAAGAGTGCAATCACCGCGAAGAATCGATTGTATTTGGGATCACCGATCATGTATCGAGAGGAGTACACATGAACCACACCACTTACACCAGATACCAAAAGCAGCAGCAATACAGTCAACTGGTCAATATACAAACCCAAGTCAATCGTTAAATTCCCAGACTCCAGCAGAGTATAAAGCGGCACTTCAATTGGGCCATTGTTCAAGACCTGGACAAAGGCAAGGATCGACAATATAAAAGAGCCCAAAATTGCTGGAATTCCTACTTTATGACTATCGCTTGGAAACTTGCTACCACCCAACGCAAGCACAACAAATGCCAATAAAGGAAGTAGCGGGATAAAGATATACACAAATTCCATCACAACGAATTCACCTTAGCTAAAGAAATTAAAATCCCTTCGGGATAGCCGATTCAAAAATTAACCCCATAACAAGATCACTTCCCAACCCCAACGCAATAAGCCCGAAAGTCAGAACGCCCAAACTCATCTTTATGGGAAAGGGCGTCTCTAGAACATGGGGCTCAACTAACGGAAGGGGTTCGGCCCACACACGTTGAAACATTCGAAAGAAATACAAGGCGGTCAGCATACTCGAGACCAAAATAGCAGCGACAGCAAAGTATTTCTCAGCCTCCAAGGCACCGACGACCAAATGCCATTTCCCAAAAAACCCGGCAGTCGGGGGAATGCCCACCATGGACAATGCCGAGATAAGTAATGCTGCCGATACCCAGGGCATGTTTTGTCGCAACCGCACAAGGTCTGTCACCGTACTTGCACCACATTGATAGAACGCGGCTCCAGCCACGCCAAAGAGCGTGGCTTTCATCAAGGTATCCGCCAAGACGTAAAACAGGCCCCCCGCAAACCCTGTTTCAGTNCCCAGACTGAAAGCCAACATAAATAACCCCATAGAGGAAACACTAGAATACGCCAACATGCGTTTGAAACTTTCTTGCCAAATTGCAAGGTAAGCTCCANCAATCGCCGCCACAGCACCGACCCANCCCAGCACCACCAAGATTGGGATTTGNGTGCTCACCGTGGTCATGCCAAAAACCCAAAAGGCAATACGTACGAAAGCATATAATGGAACTTTCGTCACAACTGAGGNCAGTAAAGGAGTGCAAGAGTTCGGTGCGTAGGTATATGCATCAGGCAACCATCCATGTAATGGGAATAATCCCATCTTAATGGNCAACCCCAAGACAATGAATAACAACCCTGTTAGCACCGCCCGAGAATCGATAACTTCNGGAAGTCGTTGCGCCAGATCTGCCATGTTGAGCGTACCGGTTTCCGCATAAAAATACCCCACACCCAACAAGTATAGGGATGCCCCGATGGTACCGAGAATCAAATAGCAAAAAGCAGAATGAAGAGAACGGCCTCCAGCCACACCGACTAGAACATAACTTGCCAGTGAGCCAATTTCTAAAAAAACAAACAGGTTAAATAGGTCTCCGGTCAATACCATTCCACCCAAGGCTGCAACCAACAAAAGAGAAAGAGAATAAAATGGTATCACTCGACCGGGTAATTCTTTTTCTACCAGGGGGCCTGCGTGCACAAGCGAAATAAGTGAGACGATACTGATCGCCACCATTAGGAGCCCGCTCAACCCATCGACCACCCACTCAATGCCAATAGGCGGTGCCCATCCTCCAAATTCATGAGACAGTGGCCCATGCGATACAACCTCACTCAAGCCNATGACCGAAACAATGCTAAGGGAAACCAAAGNACCGAGAGCAATCGGGCGACAGAACTTCTGANTAGTGAAACCGACAACTGGTATTACAACTGCGGCAAAAAAGGGAATGGCGAATAAAAAACCTGGCAAACTCGAGGTCATTTCATCTTTCCAAGTATCTGATCTTCTTCCAATGTGTTGTACTGTCTGTACAAAGCAATAACCATGGCAAGCGAAACGCCAAGAGTGCTAACTCCGACTACGATCGCCGTGAGCATCAATACGTGGGGAAGAGGGTTCGCATAGGCTTCGGGAGTCACAGCCGTCGCAGAAGACAAAATAATGGGGATCGTGCTGTCCTTTTTCACTGCCAGAGTGATAAAAAATAAAATGATACTGGTTTGCATGAGGTACATACCGATGAGCTTTTTGACCAGGTTGAGAGACACCACCATGACATATATACCCAAAAGAAATAGGATGATAAACGCGACAAAGTGGGGACGATAGAGAACGATGTCAGCCATTTTAATTTCCCTCTCCTTCTCCGCGTTCTCTCAAACTATAATAAATCGAAACGGCCGTAGCAGCGACCGCAATGGTAACGCCTATTTCAATTCCCAAAATCCCCAAGTGCCGTCTGGCAGAAGCCTCCATGCCCGGGATAGGCAGTTCTCCGTAATTTAAAAACTCCTCTCCAAGGAGAAGTGGAATCAGGCCGATCCCCGCAAAAAGCAAAATGCCGATTCCGCCTAAAATAANCGCTCGCCTTTCAAGCACGGNCAGAGAACCTTGAATGCCGAAGGCAATAACTGGCAAAATAAAACTAGCCGCAAACAAAGTTCCTGCNTGGAACCCGCCTCCTGGACTATCGTGCCCATGAATAAGTACATACAATGCGAAGAGTTGAATAATGGGTATGAAAACTCTGGCAAGGGTGTGAACTATTACACTGTCATGTGGCCGAATCATCTCTTCTCCTTAATAACATCCAACAGGCTATCCCTGCGGTAAAAATAACAGTAGTCTCGCCCAAGGTGTCGAAGCCCCGATAGTCAGCCAACACCGCCGTCACAACATTGGGGGTATCTGTTTCCTCCAGACTCTTTTTCAAATAGTGGGAAGAAACATGTTTACTAGGTAGTGATTCAGGGTCCCCAACCACCGGTAGATCCACAGACCCAAATAATAAGAGAAAACCCAGAATCCCCAAGCTCCCCAATGCCATCATCTGCACCTTAAACTGTTTGCGAACTTCCTCGTGATGAGAGGTTAGAAACAAGGCCACCAAAAAAAATAAGGTGGACAAACCAGCACCCACAACAGCTTCGGTAAAGGCCACATCCACAGCACCCAGACCAGCCCAGAGAAGCGCCAGAAAAAAACTGTAAGCGGCCAGGGTCAGCACTCCACTAAAGAGGTCGCGAACAAAGACAGCACCCAGTGCCGTCACGATCACCAAAGTAAGAAGAAGATAGTCGTCAAATAACATCATTTTTTCTCCTTGACCCAAGGACGCACGCCATTTCGGAGAGCTGCTCGCAGGACCGCATGAGAAATGACTGGATTCAAATGCCAAAGGGCAAAAAGAATCAAAAATACTTTCACATCAGCAAGGGTAAGCCCTTGATAACAAGCCACGCCTGTTAAGACAAAAAACGTGCCAAGGGTATCGGTAATACTTAAAGCATGAGACCTGGAAAAAACATCAGGCAAACGAATGACGCCAATAGCCGCAACCGTCAGAAAAAAGAGGCCAATAAAAATTAATAGGGTATCTACTGTTAGCATTCCCGAGTCCTCTTTTGTTCTAGATATTTTCCTACCGCAAGTCCTCCAATAATGTTTAGCAAAGCATAGCCCAACGCGATGTCAACAAACATTTCTAATCGTCCATACAGACTTCCCAAAATGGTCAACAAAAGAATAGCCTTGGTTGAAACCCCATTTAGACCCAAAATCCGGTCGTAGACTGTGGGACCTTGAAACACCCGATACATATAAACAAGGATAAGTATGGTGAGAAAGAGAAAGAAAAAATGGTACAGCGTAAACATCAGGTTTGCCCCCTCGAATGGAAAGCCTCTGCAATTTTTCGTTCCATGGTTCTCGACTCGAGCCCGTTGGATGACAAATCATCCAGCGCATGAATCTCCAATTCACTGGAGGANACCTCAATGGTGACAGTCCCCGGGGTTAAAGTAATGGAATTCCCCAACAATACAACTGCTGGATTACTTCCAAGGTTGGTACGATATTGGATGAGTCGTGGATTAATAGGAAGCTTGGGATCAAGAATAATTTTTGTAATATTTAGATTGCTCTTTACAATTTCCCAGAATAACCAAGGCCAATAAAGGACAAGTCGTACGTGAGGCAATGGGGGTTCATCCAAATGTCGAGGTTCAGTGTTCACCCAAGCAATCAAANCTGCACCGAGGAACCCAATTGAGAGATGAAACGCGTCCAACTTGCCGGACAACAAAACCCAAAGCCCGAAAAGTCCGATAGTTTTTAGAATGAGTGTTCTTGCTGACATAACTTTTCTTTACCCCAGTCGCATGNCTTCCCACGTAGCATTCGAATTGTATCGATGAAACTCAAACGTATGGGGATCGAAGGCCACAAGATTAAGCCATTGATTATGAAATAACTGTTGAAGGATCGATTGTTTTTGAATGATAGAAGAGAGTACACTCGGCGTCTGTTCGATGATAGCTAATAGTCTCATGGGTTCATGATAGTGAGTGTTCCCATCNTTGACCGTTTGCAAGGGGAATCCCATTTGCAAATCACTTTGGCTTCCGAGCATCATCCCAACACCCCCGACGACATTGTGTAACACCTTACTCCCACTTCCATACGTCCATGGATCTACTGAAGGAAAATAATAACCGGTATTAATCCACTCGCCTACAATTAATGGCGCGGTCATGATTTTTTCAAGGATAGCACCCTGGGGATCGTCAACAGGGTCATAAGAATGCAAGAAAGCCCGACCGCCTAAATCTAATCCTTTGGTCAGTTTTCGCCTTCCAATGAGAAACGCGGCATTTCCAGCTAATCCCCATTCCGGCCGAGTATTCGCCCAATCGCAACTGCGTTCATCTACATGAGCAAAAGCCTGCTCTGGNGAAATTTCAGTCGGAGCATTGGGCATGCGACGGCATCGCTCAAGAGCCTGCTTCGCTCCAGCTTCTTCAAGACTCTTGTTNAACGCCTGCAAATCTTTTTTATGCGAATCAGGCAACTCCTCTAGGTCGTAAAACTCGACCCGATCCGTCGTCGTGTTATGTTTTCCCGGAAGAAACCAGGTGTCATCTGGAATCGGCAATTCTTTTTCCTTGAGAATACTACGAACTTCAGCTTCATTCGCCATCGCAGCAAAAACTCGGGCATTTGCATCGCCCGGTGCTCCCCCGCAAGCCCCGCAATCCAACGCTCCGTAATAGGGGTTATTGTCCGTTTCACTCCCATGGCCACAGAGGCACACCAGTCGGGCAAAATTTTTGGTGAACCCCATAGCGCGCAAACCATTTTCGATAAATGTCGCCCGTTCCAAAAGAGAAAATCCCTGAGAAAGCCCGTCAGGAACCCCTTCCGCATTCACTTCTCCTATCCTGGGGTTTTGAGGATTAGATGGCGTGGAAATTGAGAGCTGAGTTGGAACTCGATGTGTTAACCAACTCTGGATAGTAGAGGTCATTGCACGAAATGTTTTTTGGAATAAGGTCTTGCCCACCAACCCCAGACTAAAAAAGAATCCCAATACATCAATCATCATCATCGACCCAATAGGATGATGCTTCAGATCATGAAAAAGATGGCACCCCAGTTGACGCCAGCGAGTACCAGAAGAGTATTTTCCTAAAGCGGCTCCTTCTCCCGACCGAGGTGTTTCCGTCACCGCATGGCCAGGAGTCAATAACACCGGACATAAAGAAGCACGTTGATCACTGTCAAAAGCTTGATGGCTAATGGGGATGCCAAAAAAACCTGCAAACCCAAATGTTTCATAGGAACCCTGGGCTTCAATATGGCGACGAAATGATTCAGAACGCACGTCGATACAAAAGGCCAGTTGTGCATGGGGACGAGTTTCCAATTCTGGTACCGTTCCACGATGCGCTAAAATATTTCTTAGTAGCTTCTCTCGAAAGGAATCTTCGTAAGCCTCAATCCATACCCGTCCATGCTGATCAGCAGGAAAGTGGTCTAACCATTGCAACAATATCTGGGCATCAGTAAGCGAGAGATCGTGAACTTCTCTTGGAGATAACTCAAGAAACTGTGCCAAATGGAATAATCGCCAAGCATGTCGACATTTCATCTGTTTGATCGGATCCCCAGATTGCCCTCCATGCCCAATTTGCTGGTGGTATTCTTCGGATCGATCATTCCAATATGCGGTCAGGGTAGAAACAGTCCCATCAATCCCCCATTCTTGTTGGCATTGTATGTTAGTCAACTCCACTTCATAAAATAAACGCACGGCCAGATATTGTGTTGTGTCAATGGGATGTTTGTGTTGCGCATGGTATATTGGGTGTTCCCCGTAAATTGGGTGTTCCCCAAGCCAACGTATGTATCGCGTCCAGCCTGGTAGTAATGATAGTTGCCTTGAGAGATAACCTTTCCATTGTTCTTGAGGAATTTCGAGTTGGTGCAAGCTTGAACTGATCGCGTCCTCTGGAGCTATAGGAAGGTTACGAACTTTTTGGGCGAAATCTGTAACCCCGAGAAGCTGCCCCGAAAAATCTTTCTGCGCGAGGTTACGCCATACTTGGTAGAAACCTTCTTCTCGGCCAGGCATTTCCCAGCCGGCTAATCCTTCATCGAGAAACGCCGTCACCCATTTGATGAGTTGATTATTGATTTGGTCAACCACCCCACCCTCAGTCAAACTGTCAACCCAATCGCTGACGGTCTGCTGATGCGGTAAGGAAATGGGTGCGGATGTTTGCGAATGCGAATCCTCAGTTATTCGAGGTGAAGCATGGAGATCAGATAGCCCGAAGGTGGCTA
>JGI26382J51730_1001312_pt1 | contig 10761 bp, 10 predicted proteins | sample SaaInlV_165m_DNA_2_FD_51730 | JGI IMG/M metagenome (IMG submission 51730) | reverse complement strand
AATTCAACCATAAATACAACAACACTTACCCTTGAAGACTTAACAAAGGGCAAAAGTGGATACTTCGTAAGAATAGAAGAAGCAAAAGAAAACAATCTTGTGCTTAAAGCATTTATTCCAATTTTTTATAATAATATAAATCAAACAACGGATTTAATAGGTTTAGAAGAGATATTAATGTTATCTCAACCAATTCCTGAATCGATTGCAAATGTTGCAGTTTCGGTAGAGTCAGTATTCGAAGAATACCAGCAACTCAGGTATAGCAGAAATTCATTAAAAATTATTTATACATTAACATTAACGATTGTTCTTATGTTGGCCATTTTAACTTCGGTAGCAATTTCATTTGTTATAAGCAGGCGATTCACAAGACCTCTTTCACTATTAGCTGAAGCAACCAACCAAATAGCGAAAGGAAATTATAAGAAAATAATACCTGAGATAGGCAAGGATGAATTAGGGAGATTGGTAAAATCCTTTAACTCAATGACATATCAATTAGATACTGCAACTAAAAATTCAAAAAAAGATAGAAAGCGTTTGGAGGATGCTAGGACATTTTTAGATACGACTCTTACCAATTTAGTGACATCAATTATCGTAATAGATGAGGATCAGAAAATTAAACTATATAACAAATCAGCAGCAAAGTTATTAAATTTCAAATTATCAAATATGATTGGGGAAAAATTAAAAAATGCTATTAAGGAAGTTAAAAAATTTGATCTTGTTATAAGTTTTATTGATAAAGCACTTAAAGAACATAATGAGTCTATAAATATTTCAAAAGAAATAGTATTAGATTCGTTGAAAGAAGAAAAAACATTGATTTTAAAGCTTTCATCATTCCAAGAAAGCTCAGGCATATCTTATATTTTAGTTTTAGATGATATTTCAGTTGTGGCAAAAGCACAAAGACAAATTGCATGGAGCGAAATTGCAAGAAGATTGGCGCATGAGATTAAAAATCCACTCACGCCTATACAGCTATCAGCAGAAAGAGTTCAAAATAAAATCATAGATAAATTAAATAAGACGGATAAAGATTTATTAAATAAATCAACAAATACAATAATTAAACAAGTAGACGCACTAAAATTAATGGTTAATGAATTTTCTGAATATTCTAGATCACCTACTATTGTTAGAAAAAAAATAGATATAACCAATCTAATAGATGAAGTTTCTTATCTATATTCTGATCAGAATTTTACAATTAAAAAGAATTATCCTAAAAAAAGGAGGGAGATAAGGATAGATGAAAATAAATTTAGACAGGTATTGATAAATATTTTTGATAATTCAAAATCAGCACTTGAAAATATCAAAAACCCTAGAATAAATATAACANTAAAATATGATGATAATTTCTTTAGGCTTAAATTTGAAGATAATGGCATGGGGGTGCCGAAAGATATTATTGAAAGAATTTATGAGCCATATGTTACTTCAAAAAAAACAGGTACAGGGTTAGGCTTGGCTATTGTCTATAAAATTATTGAAGAACATTCTGGGAGCATTGAAATAAAGAATGTAAATCCAGGTGGAGCAGCTATATCAATAACCCTTCCTATAAAGGAGAGCAAGATTGGATAAGCAAAAAATAAAAATCCTAATTGTTGATGATGAAAAGGACATCAGAGATTCATTAAAGGATATTTTAGTNGATGAGGGGTATGAGACTTTGCTTGCTAAGAACGTCTCCGAGGCAAAAGAGATAAAGTTATCACAAAAGATTGATTTAATTTTACTTGATATTTGGATGCCGGATATTGATGGACTTTCTTTACTGAAAGAATGGNCAGCTAATAATGAAATAAATTGTCCCGTTATCATGATGTCTGGTCATGGAACAATAGATACTGCAATTGAGGCTACAAAAATTGGGGCTACGGATTTTCTAGAAAAACCTATATCCTTGCAAAAACTTCTTAAAACTATTTCAAGTTCTTTAAAAAAATTAGTTGTATTGGATGAAATTGATAAGACTTTTATTGCTGAATGTAATTTAAAATATATTAAAGATATCGAAAATGAAATTAATCAATTAAAAAAGATGTATTTGGTTGGTTTTGTAGGGGAAAAGACTAATTTTATGGGTATCTTCATATCTATTTTATTCAATACTAATTATTATTTGGTTAAAAAAGCGAGTGATATAAATAATAATCTATTAAATTTAATCCAGACATCAGGCTTAAAGTTTTTATTAATTGATAATTGTCTTGGTAGTTTAGAAAAAAATAATGAATACGAAGAGTTGTTTAATGAAATAAATTCTAAAAAAATAAAGATTATTTTTTTAGAAAAAGAAAGAGCTAGTTTTGGTAAATTTTTTAAAAATGAAAATAATATAAGTTTTTATGAAGCTCCAGATTTCTCAAATGACAGAGATATAATTCCTGATTTAGCCAATGCATTACTTGCATATCATTTAAGTAAAAACTCTAATCTTCCATTTAAGGTTTTAGATAGTGCTGCTTTGAACGCTTTAAGAAATCATCCTGATATACAAAGAATAGATCAGCTTGATAAGGTTATTACATCATCAATAAAGAGCTCAGCGGGAGAGCTTATTAATAGGCATGATGTCGAAAGTTTTTTTGATCAGCATAATGTTTCTGTAGAAAAAAACTACAAAACTGATATTAATATAGATGTTCTATATAAAAAGCCTCTTAAAGAAGCTAGAGATTCATTTGAAACTATGTATTTAAAATATCATCTTGAGAAAAATAAATCTATTACTAATTTATCAAATAAAAGTGGAATAGAAAGAACGCACCTTTATAGAAAGTTAAAGCAATTAGGAATTAAAGTTTAATTCTGCGATAACTGGAGCATGATCTGATGGTCTTTCAAGAGCGCGAGTAGTGTTATCAATGTAAGCTTTTGCCAAGAAAGGTAATAATTTTTCTGGTAGGAGAATATGATCTATACGCATTCCTAAATTTCTTTTAAATGGTATTCTGTAGTCCCACCATGAGAATTTGACAGAATCACAATTTATTTCTCTAAATGAGTCAATAAATCCTAGATTAAGTATTTTATTAAAATATTCGCGTTCTTGGGGGGATGTTAAAATTTTGCCGCCCCATGATTTCGATTCGTAACAATCTAATTCTGTAGGGGCAATATTAAAATCTCCGGTAAGAATATTATTAATTCCATCATTTTTATTTTGTAGCCAAAGTAACAAAGATTCAAGCCATTTAATTTTATATTCAAATTTTTCGGAGTCTAACGATTGGCCATTGGGCACATAAGCAGATATAACCCTATGCTTACAACCTGAATCATGAGTAAATGTTCCAGATATCAGTCTTTTTTGTTCGTCATTAAAATTAGGCATCCCTAATTGAACATCTGTTAGCTTTTTTTTACTTATTAGAGCAACACCATTATAGGTATTTTGGCCATTATGGTATGAGAATAGTCCATTCTTGTCGAAGACATCATGAGGGAAGCTATCGTTGTTTTGTTTTGTTTCTTGCAAACAAATTACATCGGGTTGGTTTATATTAATCCAATCTAAAACTTGAGGAAGTCTTACTTTTAGGGAGTTGACATTCCATGATGCTATCTTCATTGATTCATGAGTCCATGATGTGCCAGTAGAGCTTGAATATTTGGCTTTCTTCCTCTAAAGGCTATAAAGGATTCCATAGCAGATCGAGATCCTCCTTTTGAGAGAATTTCTTTTCTAAATTTACTGCCAGCAGTTTTAGATAGGATTCCAATTTCCTCAAATAAGCTGTAAGCATCTGCTGATAAAACTTCAGCCCATTTATAACTGTAATAAGCTGCTGAATAACCTCCTGAAAAAATATGACTAAAGCTGTGAGGAAATTTATTCCACCTGGGAGCATCTATTATAGAAACTTTAGCTCTAACACCCTCAAGAATTTTCATAAAATTTTTATTTTTGGGGTTATATTCACTATGAAGTTTAATGTCAAATAATGCAAACTCAACCTGCCTTAATGTTTGCATCCCTGATTGGAAATTTTTTGACTCTAAAAGTTTAGTAAAAAGATTTTTGGGCATATAGGTTTTGGTTTTATTGTTATATGACATATCTTTAATAACTGACCATTCCCAGCAATAATTTTCCATAAACTGGCTTGGAAGTTCGACGGCATCCCACTCAACCCCCTTAATTCCAGAAATAGAATATTCTGTTACTTCTGTAAGGAGATGATGAAGTCCATGACCAAATTCATGAAACAAAGTGATAACTTCATCATGCGTTAGATATGCATCGCTATTTGTTGGCGGCATAAAATTACAAGTGAGGAATGCAACTGGGTTATCTTTTTCATTTTCAAATTTATATTTTGATATTGCTTCATCCATCCAAGCGCCACCTCGTTTATGTTCTCTTGCATATAAATCTAAATAAAATTTACCCACCAGCTCCTTTTTTTTGTCATATATTTCAAAAAACTTAACATCTTTATGCCATGTTGAAGCTTTTTTTTCATAAATAGTTAGGCCATAAATTTTCTTGCATATGTTAAAAAGCCCATTTAAAACATTGTTAACTGGAAAATATTGTTTAATTTCGTCATCAGTAATATTGAATCTCCTTTTTTTAAGTTTTTCAGATAAAAAAGGAATGTCCCAAGCTTTTGGTTCTGTAATATTAAATTCTTTTGCAATATCTTTGATATCAGCAATATCCCTCAAAGCAGCTTTCGTTGCATTTTTGGTAAGCTTTGATAAAAAAGATGTAACTTCTTTTGATGATTTGGCCATCTTAGTTCTTAAAAGCATAGATGAGATATTTGGATAGCCTAATAATTTTGATAATTGGTATTTTAATTTAAGTATATTATTTATATTGTTTGTATTATCAAATTCTTTTTTGAATAGTGAGGAAGCTTTTGTACTATAAGCATAGTAAATATCCTTTCTTAGCTTTCTATTATCAGCGTATTGCATAATTGGCAGATAACTTGGAAAATCAATTGTAAATAGCCAACCTTTACTTTTTTTAGTTTTGGCTCTCATAAGGGCTGAATTAATTACATCATTCGGGATTCCTTTTAAGGAATTTTTATCTGTAATTACTAATTTAAAGCTATTAATAGAATCTAAAATATTTTCATCAAACGAAGATGATAATTTCGATAGATTGCTTTGTATTTCTTTAAATTTTATTTTTTGTTTTTCAGGTAAAGCGACACCAGACAGTTCAAAAGAAGTTATTTCATTCTTAATTAGTTTTTTTCGAGAAGCGTTAAGGCCCCTATTTTTTTTAAGTAAAGTTTTATATTTCTTATATAAAACATAGCTTTGCCCAAGGTCTGAAGAATATTCAGTGACTTTAGAAAGTGTCTGGTTATAGGCTTTTCTGTACGATGTTGAGCTTTTAACTGCATTAATATGATTAATATAAGACCAAACTCTATTTAATTTTTCACTACATTTTTCCAAGGGTATTACGAAATTTTCCCAAGTCGGAGAATCGTCCGCAGACTCTAGCTGTAAAATAATTTTCTTATTTTCTGTAATAATTTTGTTTAGTGCAGGTAGCACATGCCGAGGTTTAACTGAGTGAAAATCTGGNAACTTATTTCTTACTAAAAAAGGGTTCATAACATTTACTAATTAATCTAGGTAGGCTTTACTAAGACAATAAATTCAAATTCAATCAATTTTCATTCGAAAAGTCAGCTCTCTTAGGATTGTCTAGGGGATGATGATCCGTCATTTTCTCTTTATGCTTAATTATTTGTTTGTCGAGTTTATTTATTAATAAATCGATAGATTTATACATATCGTTACTAGAGCACTTAGCGTGAAGAGTAGTCTTCGGCAAATGAATATTTGCTTCAGCATTATGGGTAATATTATCCACACTTAAGATAACTTTAACTTCTAATATATAGTCAGCATGACCCTTTATTTTTTTAATTTTATTATGAATATGATCATTAATCCCATTCGTAATTTCTAGGTGGTGTCCGGTTATATTGATTTTCATATTAAATATTTTATACCTTTCTTTGATTAGATGGCAATATTTTTAGTTTAATTCGGTACTTGGCCACCGTCCTTCTAGCGATATCTATACCATCATTTTGAAGAATCTTACATAACTCAGAATCTGAGTAGGGTTTTCTATGATTCTCTTTGCTAATTAGCAATTTTATTTTATTTAGGAGTGATTTTGATGAAACATCTCCTTTATCATTGCTGAATGAAGTATTAAAAAAAAACTTCATTTCATATACCCCATGAGGGGTAGAAATAAACTTATTTGTAGAGATTCTTGAGATAGTTGATTCGTGTAGCTCGAGCTCATATGCAATTTTTTTTAATGTTAATGACTCTATGTGAGACTCTCCATTTTCCAAAAAATTAACTTGGTTTTGCATAATAGCTCTAGAGACTCTTAAAATTGAGATTGATCTTTCATTTAAATTTCTAATTAACCATTTTGCTTCTTGAAATTNTTCCTTTAATTCTTGATNAGATGAAGAATTGATTAAATTTTGAGCATTNTCTATTAATTTAAGTTTAATGTTATTGTCTTCATTTAAAGATGTAATCCATTTACCATNTTCTTTTTTTACAAATACATCTGGTGATATGTATGAAGTTTTATTTGCTTTCTGAAAAATAAGGCCAGGTTTTGGATTAAGGCTTTTAATTAAAGAAATTACTTGCTCTAATTCTATGTCANTACACTTTAATTTTTTTTTTAATTCTTCAAAATTTTTATTTGCTAGCATATTTAAGTTATCTTTTGCTAATGCTTTAGCAAGTTTACAAATATGATTTTGATTTTCAATAAGATTTAATTGTATCGCTAAACATTCAGCAAGGTTTCTTGCGCCAATACCAGGATGTGTTGAAATTTGAATTAACTTTAACAATCTTTCTATTTGGTGTGTTTGAGGTTTTTTCCCAATGGGTATAGTGTTTCTTATCTCATCAATGGAATCAATTAAATAACCATTTTCATCAATTGAGTCAATTAAATAAGATATTATTAATTGATCATCAGGACTAAAATTGAATATTGCAATATTTTCAACCAAATATTCTTTAAGGGTTTGATTCTTTATCTCATTATTAAAAATATCATAATAATTCTCGTCTGATGATTTGCGAGATGTGAATTTTTTTTTGATAATAAAGATTGATCCTTTGTGCTTAGAAAAATATTATCTGATAAATATTCCTCAATTAAATCGTTAAGCTCTGATTGGGAGGCGTGTAAAAATTTTATTGAGCGCTGAAGGAGGGGGGTTAGTCTTAAGGATTGAGATAATCTTAAATTTAAACCTAACTTCATTTTAAAGTGTAAAATTTTCGCCTAAATATATTTCTTTGACACTCTGATTTTGGGCAATAATGTTGGGCGTACCCTTAGCAAAAATCTCTCCTTGATTAACAATATAAGCCTGATTACAAATACCTAAAGTTTCTCTAACGCTGTGATCTGTAATTAAAATGCCTATTCCATTAGAGGCGAGATATTTGATAATTTTTTGTATGTCAATAACCGCAATCGGGTCAATTCCTGCAAAGGGTTCATCAAGTAGTATAAATTTTGGCTTATTGGCTAAGCATCTTGCAATTTCAACTCTTCTTCTTTCACCTCCAGAGAGACTTATGGCAGAATTTTTTCTAATGTGTTGAATATTTAATTCTTCTAAAAGAGTTTCAAGTTCAATTTGAATTTGTTTTTTACTTAAGTTTCGGAGCTCTAATATACTTACAATATTTTCACTAACATCCATTTTTCGGAAAATTGAAGGCTCTTGAGGCAAGTAGGAAATCCCTTGCTTCGCCCTTAAATGAATAGGAGTTTTTGTTAAATTTTTCTTGTCTAATAAAATATTGCCATGATCTGCCGCTATTAAGCCAACTATCATATAAAAAGTTGTTGTTTTTCCTGCACCATTAGGGCCAAGTAGTCCAACTATCTGTCCACTAGTTATTTCCAAAGATACATTTTTTACAACAATATTTTTTTTATAACTTTTCCTTAGGTTTTGTATGGTTAAAGTTGGCATTATTTTTTAGGCTTTATTATTGCTTTTGTACGCCCTTTCTTTTTATTTTCACCATCAGAATCTTTTCTTGAAAGTGCCTGAGCAAACTCACTTGTAGCGTCATACATGATGTAATCTCCCCATACCTCATCATCACCTCTTTTTACAAAGGCTTCTTCATATAAGTGAATTTTGTCCATATGGCCATCATATTCAATACGAAGTGCCTTTCCTTCAATATACTCATCAGAGCCCTCCATTTTTTGTTTAAAGGTTGTTGGTTTACCAATTGACGTACTATGCTGAAAGCCTTGTCTATCTTCTCTAATGATAAGTTTGTCTGCATATATTATAAGTGACCCCTGAGTAAGGATGACGTCACCTTCATAAGTGCTGGTATTTTTTGTATCTTCAATTGTCATCGTATCAGCCTCAATTTCTATAGGCTTATCGCTATCCGCTAATTCCGAAAAAGCAAGTTGCGGCATGAAAATTGCTAGCATGAAAGCAAGACATATATTTTTAATTATGGTTTTCAATATTTGAATCTATTATCATCTTTTGGTTTCTCATAATGCACTTTAACTTTACTCAGTAGCTTTAAGATACCCTCTTTATTATCATACTTCATTCCAATACCATTTATCTCAATATTTGGCTCTTGAATCATTTTTACAGCCTTTTGGCTTGTAACAACATCTAATTCAGAATAGATATTAAGTTCATGAGTAAAAAGCTTTAAAACTTTTTTTGTTTTTGTTGGAAGCCTAACTAAAATAGCATTTTCTCGGAGAATAATTTCTTCGCCCTTATCTCTTACTTCACCAACATCACTGTAGATAGTCGAATGTTTATTTTTATTTTTATATTTAGTATAAAAGGGTTTAATTAGTGTAGTTTTATCTTGGTCTTTATAATNTTTCATATACTCAGCTTGTAGCGAATTTTGTAAATTTCCATCCTCATCTGTTCTTGTTGAGTTAAATTTATTAAGAAAAAATGATGGACCACTATTTTTAGTGGTTGTGGAATTTTTATACTCTTTTACAACCTCCTCTTTAAGCCAAAATGAGGCTAGCATAACAATGATAATAAAAATTAAAGCAAATGCTGTTGAAAGNAAGTTCATAAAATAATTATAAAATTTTGGCTTTAAAAAGGCTTTGAAGCGTCAGTGAGCCAACTAAAGATTTATCTTTTTTGATAATTAAAAAAGATGTAATTTTATGCTTTTCCATAAGCTTAAGTGCCTCTATTGCCATTTGTGTCCCACTTAATGCAAAAGGCGCTTTTCTCATTACTTCAGAAATAGGTGTATCTAGACTAATATGATTTAAAAGTGATCTTCTTAAATCGCCATCAGTAAATATCCCTTTTGGTATATTTTGATTATCAATGATTGCTGTAAAGCCTAGTTTCTTATTCGTTATTTCTTCTATTGCGTCTCTAACAGTTGATTCCAGACTAATTTTGGGCGTAGATTTTAAATTAATCATAATGTCCTCAATATGAACAATCTTACCAAGAGAACCCCCGGGATGTGATCTTGCAAAGTCCTCAGCACCAAAATCTCTTTCATTAAGAACACATACTGCAAGCGCATCTCCTAAAGCCAACATAAGAGATGAGCTGGCTGTTGGAGCAAGGCCAAGAGGGCATGCTTCTTTTGTCACTGAGGAATTTATATGAATGTCACTCTCAGTAAACAAAGTAGAGTTAGTATCACCTGTAATACTTATTATTTTTGCNCCTATTCTTTTGATGAGCGGAAGCAATATCATTAGCTCCTGACTTTCACCTGAGTTAGAAAGAAAGATAACGACATCTTTNTCTGTAATCATGCCTAGATCACCATGGCTAGCTTCACCCGGATGCATAAAGAAAGAAGGAGTTCCGGTGCTTGAAAAAGTAGATGCTATTTTGCCCGCAATATGGCCAGATTTACCAATCCCACTCAATACAACCCTNCCTTGGCAGCGAAGAATACATTCAACAGCCTCAGAGAATTCATTTGATATTTTGCTACTAGCTTTTGTTATTTCATNCGCCTCAATTTTCAAAACGTCTTGGGCAAGCTTTATTCTTTCTGATGNCATATTTTTTAAATAAATATTATTTACAATTTCATAAGTATAGTGTGGATTGATAGTAGAATAAAGAATATAAAAAAGGTTTTATAGGTTATGTTTGAGTCTCTTCAGTTAATTATTTTATTACTAGTAAGCTCTGTCTTCTTAGTAGCACTTTTCAAATATTTGTCTCTACCACCTATGATTGCATATTTCGTGGTAGGGCTTGCTCTCGGACCGCATGCCTTAGCAATTCTTCCAGGCTCTGAATCTAGTCGACATTTTGTTGAATTTGGCATTGTATTTTTAATGTTTACTATTGGTTTGGAATTTAGTTTGCCCAAGCTAAATTCAATGAGAAACATATTGTTTGGCTTAGGTGGGACACAGGTATTGATTACTCTTTTGGCTGTAATAGTGTGCGGAATTTTTTTCGGGTTGCAATTGCCCTCAGCTTTTATTATTGGCGCAGCGCTTACAATGTCATCAACAGCAATAGTTTCAAAGATTTTAATTGAGAGATTAGATTTAAATAGTCGACACGGAAGATTGTCCATTGGCATTCTATTGTTTCAGGATGTTGCAGTTATATTTATCTTAATATTGATCCCAGTTTTCAATAATTTGGATGCAGATTTATTTAAACTTATCATATTTGCATTGTTGAAAATTATTTTCTT
>JGI26382J51730_1001309_pt1 | contig 10778 bp, 9 predicted proteins | sample SaaInlV_165m_DNA_2_FD_51730 | JGI IMG/M metagenome (IMG submission 51730) | reverse complement strand
AAAAAAAAGGGGTCCTGAGACCCCTTTTTTAAAACATTTAAGTTTTTACCTTGCAGGTGGTGCGTAAATTAATCCGCCATCTGTCCAAGGTGCGTTAGCTGAACCTTCTCTATAAAGTCCGACTGGATTTAAGTTCTTTGAATAAATCTCGTCGTAGTTACCAACTTGCTTGATAACGTTATAGTAAGCATCTGCACTTAAGCCCATGCTTGTTTGAAGTTCACCATCATTTTTTCCTGTAAGACGTCCCATTTCTGGATTAGCCTCATAGTCAAATGAATCGATGTTTGCACGTGTTACACCATATTCATCAGCGATGAATGTAGCATATACTGTCCAGTTAACAATGTCTGCCCATTGGCTATCGTTTGAACGATAAACAGGTCCAAGAGGTTCTTTAGAGATTGGTGTAGCTGGGAAAATTGCCCAGTCATTCATCTTATCCTCTTTAGCTCTGTTACCAACAAGACCGGAACCATCTGTAGTTACAAGATCACATTCTCCAGCTTTGAATTTCTCCATAGCTTCTGGGAATGCTTCAACTGTTACAAGCTCTATAGATGCTCCTACAAGACCTGCTCCTTCAGTAATGTTTTTCTCTGTTGTTGTTCCAGCATTTGTACAAACTCTTAAACCGTCGATATCAGCAAGAGATGATGAGCCTGAAAGTCCATCGGAATTTCTACCCATTAACTGTTGTCCATCATAATAAGTTGTTGGTCCAAAATCGTTACCTAGATCGGTATCACGAGATTGTGTCCATGTTGTGTTCCTTATTAAGAGGTCAACTTCACCGGCTGACAATGCTGTAAATCTTTCAGCAGCTGTCAAAGCAGTGAACTCAACTTTACTGTAATCTCCGAATACTGCTGCTGCTACTGCATAACAGTAGTCTGCATCAATACCGGTTACAGAACCGTCGGCTTGAGTCTCTGAGAACGCTACAGCAGAACCTGAAACACCACACTTGAGGAATCCTCTGTCGGTAACTGTTTCAAGAGTTGTTTTTTCAACAACTACTTCTACTGCCGCATCTTCTGTAGTATCCGTAGCGCAAGCTACAGCTACTAATGCGAGTACAAGCAGAGATACGATTGTTTTTTTATTCAATGTTTCTCCTTTTAATTAAAAGTAGACTACTTCATTGCAAAGTAATCTAATTTAAATATAGTAATAGAAATTTCTCTTAATAACTACAAATATTCATTTAATGAATAAAAAGTTGCAATTATTTTCTAATTCGCTAAGAAATCGGTAAAGATAAATAAAAATAACCATTAAAATTTGTAGTTGTACACAAGGAGTTCAAATGGCTGCCACTGTAGTTCTCGGAGCCCAATGGGGAGATGAGGGTAAGGGTAAAGTCACAGATTTTTTTGCTTCCTCAGCCGATTATGTTGTTAGATTTCAAGGTGGCAACAATGCTGGACACACTATTGTTGTTGGCGATGAAAAACTTGCATTATCACTAACACCTTCTGGTGTACTCTACCCTGATTGTGTTCCCGTAATTGGATCTGGATGTGTTGTAGATCTTGCCTTTTTAAAAAAAGAACTTGAAATGTTAAATTCCAAGAATGTGAGTACTAAAAAACTAGCAATTTCTCCAAATGCCCATGTGATTATGCCTTATCACAAATTACTTGATGAATTAATTGAAGAAAGTTTAGGCGAAAACAAAATTGGAACAACAAAAAAAGGTATCGGACCTTGTTACGCAGATAAAATTCAAAGAAGTGGAATCAGAATACAGGATTTAATTGACGATGAAGTTTTTGCAGAAAAAGTCAAAACTAACGTTGAGGAAAAGAATCAACTTCTAACCAAAATCTACGGACGGGATCCTATTGACCCCAATGAGATTATTAATGAATTTAAAACTTATAAAGAAATTATAAATAATCATGTAAAAGATACTTCCTTGATGATCTCGAATGCAATTAAAGAAGGTAAGAATATATTATTTGAAGGCGCTCAGGGTACTTTACTTGATATTGACCATGGAACATATCCATTTGTAACGAGTTCAAATACCTCTTCTGCAAATGCAGCTATTGGATCTGGTATTGGTCCGCTGAATCTAAATAAGATCGTCGGTGTTACTAAAGCTTACATTTCTCGAGTTGGGAGCGGTCCTTTTATAACAGAGCAAAAAAATGATATTGGAGATTATTTAATTGAAAAGGGTGCAGAATTTGGGGTAGTTACTGGTAGAAGAAGAAGGTGTGGGTGGCTTGATCTAATTTCCTTAAAATACTCAGTAAGAGTTAACTCTTTAACCGAACTATTCATAACAAAACTAGATGTTTTATCTGGTCTTGAAGAAATAAAGCTAGGTGTTGGATATATGACTGGAGATAAAGTAATTACAGATTATCCATATCAACAAAATGTTTTTTATGATGCTGAACCAGTATATGAGACATACGCGGGCTGGTCTGAAGATATAACTTCTGTAAGGAGCTTTGATGACTTACCAGAGAATGCTAAAAAATATATAACTGCTATTGAGGACTTTATTGAGATTCCAATAACTTTTATATCTGTCGGGCCTGAAAGGAACCAGAATATAGTTATCGCTGATGATTGAAAGATACCAATACCTCGAAATTGAAAAAATTTGGAATGATCAAAATAAATTTGATACATGGAAACTTGTAGAACAGAAATACCTCGAAACCTTAGAAGAAAATAATATATCACCAAGTGGGGTGTCTGAGGTCATTGGAAAAATTGAAGTTTTAAAAGATGAAGTATACGAGAGAGAGAAAATCACTAATCACGATTTAGCTTCATTTGTCGATGTACTTCAATCCAAAGTTGGTGACAATTCAAATTGGATTCATTATGGTCTTACAAGCTCAGATGTAGTTGATACAGCAAACAGCTTATTAATTAAACAATCTTTATCTATAACTATCGAATTACTAGATGAACTTTTATTACAGATTGAGGCTAAAGCGAAACAGGAGATGAACACCCCTGTAGTTGGTAGAACTCATGGTGTTTTTGCAGAGACAACCTTTTTAGGAAACATTTTCGGTAACTGGCACCAAGAAATAAAAAGAAACAAAGAACGCTTAGAGGGGTGTGTAAAAACGATTTCTGTAGGAAAACTCAGTGGACCCGTTGGCAACCATACGGTAGTTGATGAAAATATTGAGAAAATAACTCTGAATAAACTTGGACTAGAAGCTGAAATCTTCGCTAGCCAGATTGTATCAAGAGATAGATATGCAGAAATTATCACAAGTCTTGCAATTCTTGCAAGTAGTTTTGAAAGAGTTGCAACAAATATTAGGGGTTACCAGCGATCAGAAGTTTCGGAACTAAGTGAACCTTTTAAAGAGGGCCAGAAAGGTTCATCTGCTATGCCACATAAAAAGAATCCCATAACAAGTGAAAGAATTACAGGATTGGCGAGGGTTGTACGGGGTTACGCTTTAAGCAGTATGGAAAACATAGTTCTTTGGCATGAACGAGATATTTCTAATTCCTCCGTTGAAAGGATTATCCTTCCGGATGCTTTTAATTTACTTTGTTTTATCACAAAAGATTTAGTAGCAATTTTTGAAGGTCTTCATATAAACTACAAAGCTATTGAAAAGAATCTTGGTGATGCAGCAGATAAATTAAGTAGCCAGAAAATTCTTTCAGCTTTAGTAAAAAATGATATTGATAGGGATGAAGCTTATAGATCTGTTCAAGATTTAACATTTGAAAATTTTTCAACTGAAGAGATTGTTATAAAGCTCTCAGAAAAATTCAATATTGATTCAAATTTAATTTCAGATTTTATTGAAAAAGAAACTTCACTCTCAAACGATGAAAAGTCTTTTAATAATAAGTTCAAATAAATTGAGAAAATTTTATACAAAATATTTAGAGATAAAAGAAGAGTTAAAAGAATTAAATTTTAATCAAGAAGGTGTTTTCGATTCCGTAGTAGCCCCACTCTTTTTTGTAGTAACCAATAATTTTACAACTCTTAACCAAGCAATTTTATATACGGGTATTTTGTTAATACTTTTGTTTCTATATCGTCTTCTAAGAAAGCAAAATTTAAAATTTGTATTCTATGGATTAGTTGGAACTTTAGTAGCACTTCTCCTGGCAAGAGTTCAAGGAAGTGCTTCTGGTTTTTTTATTCCGGGAATCATTAGGGATATTTCAATTGCTGTTGTAGGTTTTATTTCAATAATAATTAAGAAACCATTTACTATTTATAGTTCTAAGGCAATTAGGAATTGGCCTCAGGAGTGGTACCTTCATGAACTTGTTCGTCCCGCATACACAAGGGTTGCAGTTATTTGGACTTTATACTTATTCTTGAAAGGCGGTCTCCAAATAATCTTTTTCAACTCCCCTGAAATCCTTGTAACAATTAAACTTTTATCCTCAAATCAGACGACATTAATTTTGTTGGTCATTACTTATATTGTTGGACAAAATAAACTTCAGTCTCTGGGTGGTCCAAGTGTTGATGAATATATTAATGACATACCAGCCCCATGGAAAAGTCAACAAAAAGGTTTTTAGAGTAGGATTAACGTATGAATAATTTAACAGCATCAGATTTGCCTTCACTAGCATATTTAATTGGAATTCTTGTTACATCCTACCTNTTATTGAGATCAGTAGTTTTTCCAATAATTAAACGTGGTGCAAGTAAAACAACTACATATATAGACGACCTATTTCTAGATAAAAAATTTTTAAATAGAGTTTCATATGTATTCGTTTTTGTTTTATTTAATTTTTTAGTTGCAACACCCCAATTCAATTTAGAAATATTTAATACTGAAATTTCTAAAAGAGTCACTAGTGCACTTTTAACATTATTTGTTGGCCTTACACTTCTTGAAATGTTAAACGTGTTAAATAAAGTTTCCGAAAATATTGAGTCATTAAAAAATAGGCCAATAAAGGGCTACGTTCAGATTGTTAAAATTGTTGTTAACTCATTCATATTCATAATTATTTTTGCAATAATGACCGGCCAACCAGTTAGTTATTATATAAGTGGTTTAGGTGCCCTTACAGCGGTTCTCTTGTTGGTTTTCCAGGACACAATCTTATCTTTTATAGCATCCGTACAAATTGGTCAGAACAACATTATTAACAATGGAGACTGGATTGAGGTACCGGAGTATGGCGCTGATGGCGATGTAATAGATATTGCCTTACATACAGTTAAAGTGCAAAACTGGGATAAAACAATCACAACAATCCCTACATCAAAAATCGTAACCACGTCTGTAAAAAACTGGCGAGGAATGTCAGAGTATGGAGGAAGAAGAATTAAAAGATCTATCTCTATAGATATATCAAGCGTTAGGTTTATGGAGCAAAAAGATATTGATAAGCTAATGAAAATCCCGACTGTAAATAAATATCTCTCTGAAAAAATAAAAGATATTGAAGAATTCAACTCTTCAGTGAATGAAGAAAAAGAAAAAAGAAAACTCACTAACCTTGGAACTTTTAGGGCATATCTTGTTAAGTATTTACAAAATCATGATGGTCTCAATACAGAAACCATGACTTTGCTGGTAAGACAACTTTCGCCAACTTCCACAGGAGTTCCTTTGGAGTTATATACTTTTACAAATACAATTGATTGGGTTGAATACGAAGGTATACAATCTGATATATTTGATCATATATTTGCCGTACTGCCAAAGTTTGGACTTAGAGCTTTTCAAGACGGCACAGTGGAGGCTGCTGCTGCAAGAGGATTACCAATAATTGATTTAGAAATATAAATTGTATCCCAGAAACTTTCATAAATTTTATAGGTAAGCTTTTCTAAATTTTCCTCAAAATATTCTTTGGCCAAAAAAGATTGATAACTCCAAAAAGAATTACTAGGTAATTTAAATAGTTTCCCCATCTTGTATAAAGTGTCAGTTTGTTTGAAGTTTTAATCTCATCAATTAGTACTGCGTCCGTGAAGAGACCTGATGAGCTGTATATGTCTCCATCAATACCACTTATGAAAGCTGATTTTCCTGTTATTGCAGCATGAGCAATATCTCTATTATTCGATATAGCATTAGCTCTAGACATCAATATGAATTGATCTGACATACCGCTCTCTCCATAACTTGCTTGATTTGTCAAAATTACAACAACCTCTGCACCCTGAACAACACTTTTTCTTATATATCTATCAAAAGAACCCTCAAAAGAAATAACTGGAGAAATTTTAATTTCATTTTTGTTTGTCATAAATACTTGTTGTTGTGTTCCTCTTACCATATCCCTTGGGACCAGAGAAAGTGGTGGTATCCAATCTAAGTATTTTCGAAAAGGTATATATTCTCCAAATGGTACTGGATGCTGCTTAAGATATTCTCCAGAGATTTCTCCTNTTTCGTCAATAAAGATTCCATAATTCTCAAACTCTCCCGGACTTGAAGGCCTGTCTCCACCAATCAAAAATGCAGCATCAAGTCTTTGTGCTTCTGTAGTAATCTCTTTTAAGGTTTCAGTATTTTTCTTTGGGTCATTCCCAAACCCACTCGAGCTCTCTGCCCAAAGAATGAGTCTTGCTGTTNCAGTATCTTTGAATCCCTGTTCGCTGTCTAGAGACTTGGTAAGTAGAAGATGGTTATCATAAATTCGTTGTCTTTCGTTTTCGCATTTATTTTTTGCCCCAGGACATGGTGAATTGCCCTGAATAATTGAGACTTGAATTTCTTNAACTACAGAATCAGCAGTTGAAGTTATTGAAAAAACAAGTGGAATNATTATGAAAGTGAGTAATACAGCAAGGCTCTTTAATTCATTACCTGACTTATTTCTATTACTAATGAAAAGATATAAAAACAATATCAGACTCTCTATAAGTAGAGAGTACCCAATAGGTCCAAATGTTTTAAAAATTTGTGGAACCAAGTAAAAGAAAATGTTATCTTGATATCCAGTTAATAAAACTGTTGAGGAGTACCCCCATGGAAAACCTCCAAAAGGAAAGTAAGATCTTAATAAACCAAAACCACTTATCACTCCAATTAATGCGAATAAATTATTATCAGTTCTTGTGCCTANAAAAGAAAAAAGCTTGCTGAATAACCCGTACAATAAGCCCATAAGGATNGTTAAAGGAATCCATGCCTCATACCCAATTGATTGAATTCCAAATAAAATTACCCCATAAGCAATACNTCCAAAAATAAACCCTTTCATGAATACTTTCTCAACTTGAATTATCGAACTGTAGAAATAATAAATTGCAGGAAATATTAGATACCAGTAATCAAATGGAGGAAAGCTTAAAAAATATAGAATCCCTGCGAATAGTGCTTTGATTAACATATGTTCATATCTTAGTAATTAGTATCGATGAAATAAATTAAAATAATGCCCTATAGATCACGACTGCTCCTGAAAATATAGAAAAATAAGTTACCATATCGGCGATAAGTTTATCCGATACTCTGGAAAATAGTAGGCTTGAAAACCTTATCCCAAGTAAAACTGGTAAAACAAGGTAGAGAAATAAAACTAGGTGGTCTTGTAGCAAATTTCCAGTAAAAGCCAACAGAGAAAGGGTGATTAGTATACCTAAGGTAAATACAGCATTTAGAGATGGTCTAAATTCACTTCCCTTGGTTCCTCTGTATAAAATAGCGACAGGTGGGCCTCCAATTGCAGCAATCATCCCAAATATCCCTGAAAAAGTACCTGCAAGCAATGAGTTGNTAGAGTTTCTTTTTACATTCCAACCAAAATATGAACCGAGTCCAGCACTTAATACTATTACCCCCACAGAAATCGATAATAAGTGAGGGTCTAAGNTTGTTAAGAATACCAAACCAATTGGGCCACCTATAACTCTTCCACCAATAAGAAACTTCATAGGTTTCCAGTTAACTTTAGATTTTTCTCTAATAAAGACCCTTAAAGCTAAAGGAAGGCCCAAAAGAGAAAGCAGCTGAGGAACTAAGGCAGGTTCTATTTGAACAATAATTGGTGATGCAATGACTGCGAAACCAAATCCTAGGACCCCTTGGACAGACGCAGAAATAAATAATAGAAGTGCTATAAAAATTAGTTCAAAAATTGAAAGATCGAAAGGAATGTTCAACTAAGTGCTTTTTCTATGAGATTTAGAATCTCTCCTTCTTCAGTGTGTCTTCCAGTTTCAAGTTTTGAGTAAAGTAATTCTTCATTCAAATAAAATTCAAAGACGCCACCTGATCCNGGAATTAGATTTATTGAATTAACTTTTTGTCCGTATTTTTCTAAAATGTCTTCTATCGTACTAACTGCACGAGGTGTGTAGTTTCAAACTACACAAAATTCAAGTTTGATATCCATATTAGAAATACTATCATAAAAAACTTAAAAGGAGATAAATGTTTGATTATTCAGCAATAACAAAATTAGATTTAGAAAATGATATAAAAAATACTCTAAACATAGGTCTTGAACAAATTCAGAAGATTAAAAATGAAGATACACCATCTCTAGANATGTTTGATTTATTTGAGAGAACACTNTCAGATTTGTCTGGAAGAGTAGCTTTCATGGCAGATGTAAGCAAAGAAGAAGATATTAGAAATTATGGTAACGTTGCGGAATCAATTATTGAAAATTTTATTTTGGAGGTTACAACAGATAAAAAACTTTATGAAAAATTCAAATCAATCAAAACAAATACTTTAGATAAGGAGTCTATCAAATACTTTGATGAGGTTATTAGAGACTTTATTGATGCTGGACATGAATTAGATCATGATAAAAAAACACGCTTAATTGAAATAGAAAAAAAGTTAATAGATCTTGAAATTAATTTCTCTAAAAATATTGCAGCCGATAATTCTGAGGTAATACTAAATCAATCTCAATTAAAGGGTCTAAGCATTGATGAGCTGAATAATTTCAGAAAAGAAGAAGGAAACTTCATTGTGACAATGGCTTACCCTGATATAAATGCAGTTTTAGAGAATTGTGAGATTCGTGATTCAAGAAAAAAAGTGTGGAAGGCATTTAATAATAGAGCAGTATTATCAAATTCGCCTATTTTAAAAGAAGCGGTTGCTTTGAGAAATGAAAAAGCAAACCTATTTGGTTTCAACACCTGGGGAGAATATAGGCTTCAACACAGAATGGCTAAAAGTCCACAAAATGTTGTAAAAATGTATGACAATTTAGTTCCTAAATTACAAACGGCCGCACAAAATGAAAAAGTTGAGCTAGCAACTGACAATATTGAACCTTCAGATATAGCTCCTTGGGATATTAGGTATTTTATTACAAAAAAAAGAAATGAACAGAGTCAGGTTGATAATAATGAAATAAAAAAGTATTTCTATATCCATAATGTAAAAGAGGCCATGTTCTCAATATGTGAAGATGTTTTTGAAATCTCTATTAATCGGGAAGACTCTCGCACAGCTTGGCATGAGGATGTTGAACTTTGGTCGATCTCAGATCACAATAACAAAAAAACTGCATATTTTTATTTAGATATGTACCCAAGAGATGGAAAATACACCCATGCAGCAGTTTTTGATATTTCACCAGGTAGTGCAGATGAAACAAATCTTCCAGTTTGTTCAATGGTTGCTAACTTNCCAAATCCAAATACTGGTAATGGNCTCATGACTTTTGATGAGGTGGAAACACTTTTTCATGAATTTGGCCATGTCCTTCATAACGGAATTGGGAAGTCAAAGTTTGCTCGGTTTTTAGGGGCAAATGTTGAGTGGGATTTTGTTGAAGCACCAAGTCAAATCATGGAACACTGGGTATGGAAGAGTGAATGCTTGAGAAGATTTTCGAAACATATTGAAACTGGAGAAACACTAGCCCACGATCTTTGNGAGAGGTTGAATTCTTCAAAAAATATAGGAATCAGCTTACTAACTCTTCGTCAAGTATCATTTGGGCTAGCTGATCAACACTTACATGGAATAAATTTTGATGATTCNTTAGATCAAATTGAACAAGAGTCTCAAAAGGTAACNACAATAAATTATCCTGANGATACTAATCANCTTGGAGCTTTCGGACACTTACTTGGAGGATACGATGCGGCCTATTACGGTTACTTNTGGGCCGACATAATTGGTGATGATTTATTTAGTAGATTTGAAAATGAAGGTATCTTATCNAAAGAGGTTGGCATTGACTATAAGAATAAAATTCTCTCGGTTGGTGGTTCTAAAGATGCAGAAGAAATGGTTCAAGACTTTCTAGGAAGAGAGTGGAATGACGAGGCTTTTTTGAAACAAAAAAAATTAGGTAAATCTTGAAGAAAAGCTTGCATCCTGTGGGTAAAGTTGTTACCCTTGTGAATATATTCACAAACTAAAAAGGAATCAAATGACTGACGGACTAAAAGCAAGTCAAATTAAAGGCGGAATAAGGCCTTCAAAAAGTTTTGACCAGGGCAGAGTATGTAAAGATGAATCATGTAGCACTAAATTAAGTATCTACAACAAAAGAGATCATTGTTTTAATCACGCTCCTGTTAAGTATCCTCGTGTAAGAGGCCGCATTTTACAAGAAACTGCTTAATTAATTAAGAGTTAGACATATCGTCTAAATCTAAAAAAAAATATATACTACGATACTCCTATGGATATAAATTTTACTGTTCCAGAAATAACCTGTGGGCACTGTAAAGAGACTATAGAGAAAACGTTAAACACACCTGGTGTATCAAATGTAAATGTTGATGTAGACACTAAAGCTGTTTCTTTAAATATCTCTGATGGTGTAGAAATGACAGATGTAGAATCCTTACTCGATGAACAAGGCTACAC
>JGI26382J51730_1001307_pt1 | contig 10786 bp, 9 predicted proteins | sample SaaInlV_165m_DNA_2_FD_51730 | JGI IMG/M metagenome (IMG submission 51730) | reverse complement strand
TGAATTAAATGCTTGGCATTTTTTTGTTGGAGAGCAGAAGTACTTATAGTCATTAGAATTCCTCAATTAAATTGTAAATAAATTAGCTAATAAAAAATATTGTGATCACAGATTATAATATAGATAAACGAGAGTAAACGCAAGGAATTTCACTCATTAGATACAAATAAAATTAAACAATAAGATCAAGTACGATTACTCATTGAGAGATTCATTGAGCATTTCCATTCCTTCTAATATATCACTATGGATAGCCTCTACCAAAGCAACAGAATCTTTANCTTTAATTGCATCAATTGCTGAATGATGAAAATCTTTCAGAGTTTGAGTTCCTGCTCTACCGGCAACAATTCTATAAAAAGGTGAAAAACGTAACCATAAAGTTTTTACCAGGGGAAGAAGTACTGGTGATGATCCAGCCTCATAAATACCAAAATGAAACTGATAATTGTATTTAATGTAGTCTTCAATGTTTCCAGTTGAGATAGCATAATCAAGATTTTTATCTATATTTATCAGTAGTTTAAGTCTTTTAGAATCAATATGTTTTAAAGCAAGTCCAGATAGCTGTGGCTCTAAATTTAATCTAGCAATCTTCAATTCATCAAACTTAGATTGAGTCATCTGGGAGACAGTAATTCTTCGCTTTTCAGACATATCAAGGGCGCCCTCAGAAATAAGTCTCTTTGCAGCCTCACGCACAGGCATTGTGCTAACTCCGAATGAATTAGCAATCCCTCTAAAAGTAAACGAAATACCAGGAGTAAATTCTCCTGAAAGAATTAACTGGCATAGAGAGTTATAAACCCATTCATTAGCATTAAGCTCTGAATCCCTTGGTTCAACTTTTGATAATATATCCTTACTCATATTTTATTAATTATTCGTATTTATATTTATATTTATAATTTGTGATCACAAATATGTTACAATTATCTCACAATTAATATTAAATATGTTGGCAAAGATTATTTTCCAAATCTTTTTTAAGATAATATTTACCCAATTCATTGAACATTAAAGTTATGGAAAATATTGCAAAAAAATTTTTAGAGCTTCACCCTGACCTTGAAAAAGTTGAGTTTATCTATGTTGACTTTAATGGGATTCCTAGAGGGAAAAATGCCTCACCAAAAACTCTAGTTAAGGCATTTGATGGTGGCCTTAGAATGCCTATCTCAAGTTACGTTCTTGATGTCTGGGGAGACAACCCTAAAGGAACCGGGTTAGTGATGTCTGGGGATGGTGATGCAATTTGTAGGCCCGTTGCAAGTTCTCTTGCTGTTACACCATGGAGTAGCCGTAATACTGCTCAATGCCTTGTTAGTATGGAGAGTGGCGATGGTGAACCTATCTATGCTGATCCAAGNCATATCTTGTCTTCAGTTCTTGATCGCTTTAATAAACTTAATCTTAAGCCAGTTATTGCACCTGAAATGGAATTTTATCTTGTCGACAAACAACTACAAAAAAATGGACACCCTCAAATGCCATTAATTCCTGGCACTCATAGGCGATATGAAGACGTTCAACTCCTTAACTTAAATGAAATGGATGACTTTGAAGGTTTCTTTGATATGGTAGAAAAAAGCGCTCATTCTCTAGGAATCCCTTCTGAAACTGCAATAAAGGAGTGTGCTCCTGGGCAGTTTGAAATTAATTTACTTCATCATGATGATGCACTCTTGATGGCTGATCAAACTTTCTTAATGAAGCGACTAATTAAAAACTGCGCTCGAAAATTCAATATGAATGCTACCTTTATGGCTAAACCTTTTTCTGAAGAAGCTGGTAATGGTATGCACGCACATCTTAGCATTGTTGACAAAGATGGGAAAAATGTTTTTAAAGTCAACAAAGATAAACATCCCCAAGGAATCTTTGCTGAAGCCATTTCAGGTCTATTAAAAACGACTCCTGATTTTCTTTCTTTCTATGCCTCTCACTCAAATTCATATCGACGCTTGGTCCACAATGCTGACCACGCGCCAACAACATTAAGCTGGGGCAATGAAAACAGAACCGCTCTAATTAGATTGCCAGAAGCCTCTGCAGAAGCAACAAGACTAGAATTTAGACTTCCCAGTGCAGACTCGAACCCCTACTTAGTATTTGCTTCAATTCTTTCAAGTGTCTTATCGGGAATAATAGAAAAATACCCCCTTGATAAAGAAACTCTTGGAAATGCTCATGCACAGCATGAAGCTGCATTAGCTATAACATGGAGAGAGGCTGTTCATAAAACAAGTGAGTCATTAATAGTAAAAGAATTTTTTGGTGAACGATTTCAAAAATCATATCAATGTGTTAAGGAGTCGGAAATAAAAAAATTTGAGAGTACAATTACAGATTTTGAATACAACTCATATTTGAGACATCTTTAATATGAGCTGGAATTGTAATTTCAAAAAAATGGTAACTATTAAGGAATAAAACTTAATATAATCCAATTAATAAAGTAAAAAAATAAAAGGAGAGTAATAATGAAAAATAAGTTAAATAATCTTCTCATTGCTGGAGCTCTAACTTTTTCAGCTCAAGCTGCAATTGCAGAAGAAGTAGTAAATGTTTATAACTGGTCAGACTATATTGATGAGCAAGTCAATGATGACTTTACTGCTGCGACAGGCATAAAGGTAGTCTATGACGTATTCGATTCAAATGAATTTCTTCAGTCCAAACTCTTAGCTGGTGGCTCTGGGTATGACGTTGTAGTCCCTTCAAGTAGTTTCTTAGCGCGCCAGATACAGGCAGGCGTTTTCATGAAGTTGGATAAATCAAAATTATCAAATATTGGAAATATGTGGAGTGATATTGAGGATCAAGTTGCACAATTTGGACCTCTAAATGACTACTCAGTAAACTATATGTGGGGAACGACAGGCATCGGTTATAACGAAGACATGATCAATGAAAGAATGGAGAATGCACCTACAACTTCTCTTGCTATGGTATTTGATCCTGACGTTGTTTCGAAGTTTGCCGATTGCGGCGTTCATCTTCTTGATGCGCCAGAAGAAATAATCCCAGCGGCTCTAGCCTATATAGGAGAGGACCCTAGAACTAATGATACTGATGTAATTGCTAAAGCGGAAGCTGTCATCTCTAATGTTCGCCCTTATATCCAAAAATTCCATTCATCTCAATACATCGATGCCCTTTCAAATGGTGATATCTGTTTAGTTGTTGGCTGGTCAGGTGATATATTTATGGCTCAATATGCAGCATGGGAAGCAGAGAACGGTGTTGAAATTGTCTATACGATTCCTGATGAAGGTGCGCTAATGTGGTTTGACCAATTAGCAATACCGAAGGATGCTCCAAATGTTGAAAATGCTCTTAAGTATATCAACTGGATAATGGATCCTCAACAGATTGCCAATGCAACAAACTATGTATGGTATGCAAATGGTAATTTGGCTTCACAACCATTACTAGATCCAGAACTTTTGAGTGACCCAGCGGTTTACCCAACGCCTGAGGTAATGGAAGGATTGTACATTAGTCCTCAATATGATAATAAAGCTCAAAGAGTGGTAACTCGTACATGGACTAAAGTTAAAACAGGTCAGTAACTCACGACTAATATAACCTTCATGGTGCCTTGCATCATGAAGGTTTTTATATTTCCCGAATTAATATGTCTGAAAATACTCCAGTCAGCCCTTGGCTTGACTCAACTCAAAAACCTTACATCCNAATTGAAAACGTTACAAAGAAGTTTGGTGATTTCACTGCTATTGATAATTTAACCTTAGATATATACAAAAATGAGTTTTTCTCATTACTAGGTCCTTCTGGTTGCGGAAAAACAACGCTTCTTAGGATGCTTGCAGGTTTTGAAAAAATTACTAATGGCAAGATTCTTTTGGATGGTGAAGATATCTCTGAAATTCCTCCTCATCTAAGACCCATTAATATGATGTTTCAGTCCTATGCACTTTTTCCACATATGACCGTTGAAAAAAATATTGCGTTTGGATTAAAGCAAGACAAAATGCCTGAAAATCTCATCAATCAACGGGTTGAAGAGATGCTTGAATTAGTTGAACTTACTGACTTTGCTAAACGCAAGCCTAACCAGCTTTCTGGCGGACAAAGTCAACGCGTCGCACTAGCAAGGAGTTTGGCTAAACGTCCCAAATTATTACTCCTAGATGAGCCCTTAGGTGCACTAGACAAAAGACTAAGGGAACAAACTCAATTTGAGTTAATGGATATACAAGAAAAATTAAAGGTGACCTTTGTTATTGTCACCCATGACCAAGAGGAAGCTATGACGGTCTCCAGTCGAATTGGGGTAATGGACTCTGGAAATTTAATTCAAGTAGCGACTCCTGCAGAGATTTATGAAGCCCCTATTAACAAGGATGTAGCTGATTTTATTGGCGACGTCAATCTTTTTAAAGGCATCTATAAAGGTCAAAATGAAATTGGTACTCAGTTACTTTCGGACGACTCAAACTCGATTGTCTATGCTACTCAAAAAGTTGATGCAGCTATCGGAAATCAGCTATGGTTTGCTCTAAGGCCAGAAAAACTTGAAATATCTAAAAGATTGCCAAAAAATGAACACAACATCTTAAAAGGAACAATTGAAGATATAGCTTATGGAGGTAGTTTTTCTACCTACCACGTCAAGCTTCAAAACGGCACAATTCTAAAGGCAATACGAGCCAACCGTGAAAGAACAAAAGAACACCATTTAACTTGGGGGGATGAAGTCTTCCTTCAATGGGCACCTCACTCAGCAGTGGTTCTACTTTCTTAAATTTCAATGAACCGAAAAGAAATCCAAATTCCAAATTTTTTGAAAAAAGCTTTTAGTGGAAGAAATGCTGTCATTTCAATTCCTTATATTTGGCTTCTAGTACTTTTTTTACTGCCATTTATATTTGTACTAAAGATAAGTCTTGCTGAGCCTATTTTGGCAATACCGCCATACACATCATTTTTTAAATGGGGTGAATCATGGCTTCCAACAATTCAAGCAAGTTTAGATAGCTATTTATTTCTCTTTAGTGACTCTCTTTATATTAATGCCTACCTTTCTAGCTTAAAGATTGCAATTATTTCAACCATCCTAACGCTAATAATTGGCTATGCAATAGCCTACAGTGTCGCAAAGGCGCCAACACGCTGGAGAGGTGTCTTATTAATGCTGGTAATACTTCCTTTTTGGACTTCTTTCTTGATTCGAGTCTATGCATGGATAGGTATTCTAAAGACGGAAGGCTTATTAAACCTAGCTTTGATATCAATCGGGATTATCGACAAACCACTTACAATAATGAATACCGACCTTGCGGTCTACATTGGTATTGTCTATTCTTACTTACCGTTTATGATTTTGCCTCTCTATGCAAACCTAGAGAAAATGGATATGAGTTTATTAGAGGCAGCAGCTGATCTAGGCTGTCGCCCTTTNAAAACATTCTGGACTGTGACCATACCTTTATCTCTTCCAGGAATTTTAGCCGGCTGTTTTTTAGTCTTTATTCCTGTTATGGGTGAGTTCGTTATTCCAGATTTACTAGGTGGCACAAACACACTGATGATAGGAAAGGTACTGTGGACGGAGTTCTTTTATAACAGAGACTGGCCGGTAGCATCTGCAGTCGCAATCATTCTGCTTGCTCTTCTGGTTGTTCCAATAATGTTCTATCAAAAATCTCAAGAAAAGGCCATCTCATGAAAAAGTTTGGCAACTTCAATATCTTTGCCTTAGTCGTAGGATTTTCATTTCTGTATATTCCTATTATTCTACTGATATTGTTTAGTTTTAATGAATCAAGATTGGTGACGGTTTGGGGTGGATTTTCGACAAAATGGTACGTAGAACTGATGCATAACCAAGGCATAAAAGATGCCGCCTGGGTAACCATTAAGGTTGCTTTTATTTCCTCTACAGTAGCGACAGCCCTTGGCACTATAGCAGGCCTTGTTATGACACGTTTTGGAAACTTTAGAGGAAGAACACTTTTCTCAGGAATGATCTATGCACCTATGGTAATGCCAGAAGTAATCATTGGTTTGTCTATCTTGCTTATGTTTGTAGCACTCTCCATTAACCGAGGCGTTTTTACAATTACACTTGCCCATATAACTTTCTCGATGTGTTACGTTGCTGTTATTATTCAATCTAGAATGTCAAGTTATGATGACAGCATCAATGAAGCTGCACTTGACTTAGGGTGTACACCCTTTCACACCTTTCGACTAATCACGCTGCCTATTATTATGCCGGCAGTGGTTTCTGGGTGGCTATTATCATTTACCCTATCTCTTGATGATTTGGTCATCGCAAGCTTTGCTTCAGGACCTGGCTCTACAACGCTTCCAATGAAAATATATTCTATGGTTAGACTAGGTGTTACACCGGAAATAAATGCCGTCTCAACTATCTTAGTTGGACTTGTTACACTTGGAGTAATAGCTGCATCAATCATTGGTAGAAGACAAAAAAACACTAATTAAAGTCACATAAACTTAAGAATACACAACTCAATAGACTATTATAATTAGCCTCTTAAAATATCAANCTAAAAAATAAGGATGAATTATGCTCAATAATACTAAACTTCTAAAAGCACATGGCTACATCAATGGTGAGTGGNTTGGCGATAACACTGAATCTCGCTTTGAGGTTACTAACGCTTATACAAATGAAGTAATCAGTACGCTTCCTGAAATGGGNAAAAAAGAAACCAATGATGCCATTGAAGCAGCCAATATTGCTTGGCCAAATTGGCGCAGTAAAACTGCAAAAGAAAGAGCCGCAATCTTAAAAAAATGGTTTGATTTAATTATGGAAAATCAAGAAGATCTTGCTATATTAATGACAGCGGAACAAGGTAAGCCATTAGCTGAAGCCAGAGGTGAGGTTGGCTATGGTGCATCATTTATTGAGTGGTTTGCAGAAGAAGGTAAAAGAACCTATGGTGACATTATCCCAACGCCAGCAAATGACAGAAGAATTCTTGTTATAAAACAGCCCATTGGTGTTGTGGCCTCAATTACGCCTTGGAATTTCCCAATTGCAATGATTACCAGAAAGTGTGCTCCTGCTTTAGCTGCAGGTTGCCCAGTAGTCATTAAGCCTGCTTCAGAAACCCCACTTTCAGCTCTAGCAATTGCTGAGTTAGCAGACCAAGCAGGCATCCCAAAAGGTGTTTTGAATGTAGTTGTGGGAACTAAAGCAAGTGAAATTGGAAACGCGTTAACGGATAGTTCGATCGTCCGCAAGCTCTCGTTTACAGGGTCTACCGCTGTTGGCAAAATCTTGACGCGCAACTGTGCCGATACAATGAAAAAAGTTTCTATGGAACTTGGAGGTAATGCCCCATTTATTGTTTTCGATGATGCTGATCTAGACTCAGCTGTCTCAGGCGCATTAATGTCAAAATTTAGAAATACTGGACAAACCTGTGTTTGCACAAATCGTTTTATTGTTCAAGAGGGTATTTATGATAAGTTTGTTAAGAAACTGGGTGAAGCCGTTAAAACCCTTAATGTTGGCAATGGAATGGATGAAGGCGTTAATCAGGGGCCTCTCATCAGCTTTAAAGCACTTGACAAGGTTAAAGAGCACTTAGCGGATGCAGTAGATCATGGTGCAGTCATTGTAGCAGGTGGAAAACCTCATGAGAAGGGAGGAACCATGTTTGAGCCAACAGTTATTGGAAACGTTGACACCAATATGAAAATGGCTTCAGAGGAAACTTTTGGACCTCTTGCNCCAGTCTTTAAGTTCAAAACTGAAGATGAGGCGATAAAACTTGCGAATGATACTGAATTTGGACTTGCCTCATACTTCTACACAAGCAATGTGAATCGAATATGGCGTGTTTCAGAAGCTTTAGAATATGGCATGGTAGGAGTAAATGAGGGCGTCATATCAAATGAAGTTGCCCCTTTTGGAGGGGTCAAAGAGTCCGGCTTAGGACGAGAAGGTTCGCACTACGGAATTGACGATTTCCTTGAGCTTAAGTATATATGTATGGGCGGCTTAAAGTAATATTACATATTGGATTTATAGTTAATAAAACTCAACAACCCTAGTAACATTTTTAAATAGCATTTGTAGTGAGTCTTTTTCACTGATTGGTATAATGACGCATTCGAATTTATAAAATACAATAATGAAAGTTGGAATTCTTGGTCTAGGTACTGTTGGCGGTGGTGTTGTTAATGTATTACAAAAAAATAGTGCGTCTATAGAAAGACGTACTGGTGGTCAAATAGAACTCGTCATAGCAGGCGTTCGAGACGTCACAAAAAAACGAATTTGTGACACCTCTAATATTAAATTAACGGAAGACCCATTTGAGGTTGTCAACCATCCTGACATTGATGTAGTACTTGAGCTTATTGGAGGGTTTGGACTTGCTAAGGAGCTAGTCGAAACTGCTATTAATAACGGCAAGCATATCATTACAGCCAATAAAGCTCTCATTGGAAACCATGGCAATGAATTAATGAAGCTTGCAAATAAGAAACAAGTTCGTTTTTTATTTGAAGCCTCAGTTGCTGGAGGAATTCCAATCATTAAGGCATTAGGGCAAGGTTTAAGTGCTAATAATATTGAATCAGTTGCAGGAATTATTAATGGAACTGGCAACTTTATCCTAACCGATATGAAGGAAAAGGGTAGAGACTTTGATGACGTATTAAAAGAAGCNCAAGCNCTTGGTTATGCAGAGGAAGANCCCACTTTTGATATTGAAGGAATCGACGCTGCACATAAACTATCAATCCTTGCTGCAATTGCGTTTGGAACAGAAATTCAATTCAGCAAAGTCTATACGCAAGGTATTAGCAAAATTACGACTGAAGATATTCTCCATGCAACAGANCTGGGTTACACAATCAAGCATCTCGGTATTGCAAAAAGAGTTGANGATGGTATTGAGTTACGAGTTCACCCNACCCTAGTCTCTAACAGCCAATTAATTGCNCAGGTTGATGGCGTCATGAATGCTGTCATGGTCAAGAGTGACGCCCTCGGAACGAGCCTATATTATGGTGCAGGTGCTGGTGATGAGGCAACTGCATCTGCCGTCATTGCAGACTTAAATGACATTATTAATAACCAAACAAGTAACCACATATTGGGNTGGAAGTCACAGCAAAAGCTTGCAGTTATTGATAATGATGAAATACATAGTGAATTTTTCTTGAGACTTTTAGTTAGTGATATAAAAGGGGTTCTCGCAAAAGTTACAGGCATATTTAATGACCATAATGTTAGTATTGAGGCGCTTATCCAAAAACAAGTCGATGAGAATAAAAATGCGCATATTGCAATAACAACTGACAGAGTCAGCACAAAGACAGTGATGAGTATTAAGAAAGCGATTGAGGCAAGTGACTTCAACCAGGCTGAAGTCCAAATCATTCATATTGAACTTCTAGACTAAACTATTTAATAATTATGAGATATACTGGATTAATTGAAAAGTACAGGGANACACTACCTGTAAGTAATGACACTCGTATCATAAGTCTTGGTGAGGGAAACACGCCGCTAATTAAGCTTGAAAATATTCTGTGCGAAATGGGCACTCAGGTTGAGCTCTATATCAAGTATGAAGGATTAAATCCTACAGGATCTTTTAAAGACCGCGGCATGACTATGGCTGTCACTAAAGCAGTGGAGAGTGGCTCCAAAGCGATTATTTGTGCCTCAACTGGAAATACATCTGCCGCTGCAGCTGCTTATGCTGCAAGAGCAGGAATTAAAGCTTTTGTCGTCATACCTGAGGGGAAAATTGCTTTAGGTAAGCTTGCGCAAGCTATGATCCATGGCTCAACAATTATTCAAATTAAAGGTAACTTTGATGATGGAATGCAGCTTGTCAAAGATGTTGCTGAATTTGCTCCAGTTTCCATTGTTAACTCTATCAACCCTTTCAGGCTTCAAGGCCAGAAAACTGCAGCATTTGAGATTATTGAAGAGCTCGGTCATGCACCAGATTTTCATTGTCTACCAGTAGGTAATGCAGGAAATATAACGGCTCACTGGATGGGTTATACAGAATATTTTGAAGCTGGAAAAGCCTCTTCAACACCAACAATGCTTGGCTATCAAGCAGAAGGCGCTGCGCCATTTATCAAAGGTTCGAGAGTTGAAAAGCCTGAAACTATTGCTACAGCAATTAGAATTGGTAATCCACAAAGCTGGGATCAAGCTCTCAAACTAAGCAAAGATTCAAATGGTTGGTTTGATTCATTTTCTGACAATGAAATTTTAGCAACTCAAAAATTGTTAACAGAAAAAGAAGGGATTTTTTGTGAGCCTGCTTCAGCTATTTCAGTGGCAGGAGCATTAAGAGATATTCAATCTGGAAAAATTCCTGATCACTCAAGTGTTGTATGTACGCTGACGGGTCATGGACTTAAAGATCCAGATACAGCGATATCTCAATGTGACACAGGGGCAATGATTAATATCAACCCAACACTGGATGAAGTTAAAAAAGCTATCCTTGATAACATGTAGCTTTTTTCAGGCTAAAAGTTTATGATAATATCTAAGATCTATGAGCAAACAGCCCTATAAAACGATTGATCAATGTGTCGGTGGTACCCCTCTGGTTCGCCTTCAAAGATTAAATCCAAACCCTTCAAATATTATCCTTGCCAAGCTAGAGGGAAATAATCCTGCTGGCTCTGTTAAAGACCGTGCAGCCCTTAATATGATTAATGAGGCAGAAAAAAGGGGTGAGATTAACCCAGGAGATACTCTTATAGAGGCTACCAGTGGCAATACAGGTATCGCACTAGC
>JGI26382J51730_1001292_pt1 | contig 10892 bp, 8 predicted proteins | sample SaaInlV_165m_DNA_2_FD_51730 | JGI IMG/M metagenome (IMG submission 51730) | reverse complement strand
CTCTTACGGTTACAGATTGCAATGTGATGTTAGGTAAATTAAATCCAGAATTTTTTCCTAAAATCTTTGGGCCTAATGCAAATCAAAACCTTGATCTGAGTNTAGTCNAAAAAAAATTTACAGCTCTTGCTAAAAAAATTTCTTTAGAAACTATGAAGACAGTCACTCCATCAGCTGTTGCAGAGGGATTTTTATCTATTGCTGTTGAAAGTATGGCCAACGCAATAAAAAAAATATCAGTACAACGGGGNTATGATGTCAGTAATTACGCCTTATCTTGTTTTGGGGGNGCGGGTGGTCAACACGCATGCTTAGTCGCAGATAGACTAGGAATAAAAAAAATACATCTACATCCTTATGCGGGTGTTTTATCTGCTTACGGCATTGGACTTGCAGAAAGTCGAAAAATAAATGATTTAGCGGTTGAATTGCCGCTAGAAAAGGGTGTGATTGATCACCTTTCAAAGAGTTTCACAAAGCTTCATTTTGACGGCAAAGAAGATCTAGTCTCACAAAACCTCAATGAGAACTTATTTCAATATACAGATCGCGTCTATCTCCGCTACCAAGACTCTGACACATCGCTAGNGGTTAAATTTGAAAATGTTGAAGGAATGAAACTTTGTTTTGAGAATACACATAGAGCAAGGTTTGGCTTTATCTCACCAGAAAAGCTAGTCATCATTGAATCAATCCAAGCAGAGGTTTCGTGTCAAAGTGAACAATTTGAGTCAAATATAATTATCCCTAATAAAATAAAAACTAAGACTCTTACAACGCAAGATGTATTTATAAATGGAAAGCTTGAGGAAACTATTTTTTATAATCGGGATGAAATTAAACCCAATGAAAAACTCTCTGGACCCGCTGTAATCATTGAACCAACATCCACAATCATAGTTGAGCCTGGATGGGAGGCAACTCTTAAAGAGAGTAATGATTTAATCTTAACTCGAACTCAAAAAATTAAAAGGGCTAGCGCTATTGGAACCAGTGTAGATCCAATTATGTTAGAAATATTTAACAATTTGTTTATGAATGTTGCAGAACAAATGGGCATGGTACTTGAGAATACAGCCTCCTCTGTTAATATAAAAGAGCGTTTAGACTTTTCGTGTGCCTTATTCTCACCGACAGGAAATCTTGTGGCAAATGCGCCTCATGTTCCAGTTCATTTAGGCTCGATGAGTGAATGCATTAAAACCATCATTCGTGAAAATTCCTCCACAATGAACCCTGGTGACGCCTTTCTCATTAATGCCCCATACAATGGAGGTACTCATTTGCCCGACATTACCCTTATAAAGCCGGTATTTGATGACAATAATGAGAATGTCATTTTCTACGTTGCCACAAGGGGTCACCATGCTGATATTGGCGGNACAGTTCCTGGCTCTGCACCAGCAAACTCAACCCATGTTAAAGAAGAAGGCGTCCTAATTGACAACTTCACCATAGTCTCTAAAGGAGTATTTCTTGAAAACGAAATATACAACTTGTTAAGCTTAGCTGAGTTCCCTGCTNGAAATATTAAACAAAACATTGCCGATTTAAAAGCACAAGTTGCAGCCGCAGAAAAAGGATCTCAAGAACTCATTAAAGTAATAAAGCACTATGGACTTGAGGTTGTTCATGCATACATGGGTCACGTTCAAGACAACGCTGAAGAGTCAGTTCGAAGGGTTTTAGATGTTCTTAGTGATTCAAGCTTTACATATAAAATGGATGACGGTCATCAAGTCGTAGTCTCCATAAGCGTCGACAAAGTGAATCGCACTGCAACCATTGACTTCACTGGCACAAGNAATCAACACCCAGGAAACTATAACGCTCCAAGTTCAATTTGTTATGCTGCAGTGCTTTATGTTTTCCGCTGCCTAGTGGATGATGAAATACCTCTTAATGATGGGTGCCTTAAACCTTTAAATTTAATCATACCCAAACGCTCGATGATTAACCCTCAATATCCGGCAGCTGTTTTTTCAGGTAATGTTGAGACTTCACAATACATAGTTGATACTTTGCTTGGAGCTCTAGGAGAGTTTGCAGCATCACAAGGGACAATGAATAATTTTATTTGGGGTAACGACAAAGTCCAAAATTATGAAACAATTTGTGGCGGTTCTGGAGCCAGTATAAATCAGCCCGGTTGCAGTGCAGTCCATACCCACATGACCAACTCAANACTGACTGATCCAGAAGTTTTAGAATGGCGCTTTCCAGTTCAACTTGAGTCTTTTAGTATCAGAAAAAATTCAGGCGGCAAAGGATTGAATATGGGAGGAGATGGAGTAGATAGAAGGATGCGCTTCCTTGAAACGATGACAGTAAACATTATCGCAGGCCACAGAAAAATACCACCCTATGGTTTATCTGGAGGGGAATCAGGAGCTCTTGGTGAAAATTATGTCATTCACTCAGATGAGAGTGTGACGAGACTAGGCACCAAAGGGCAGGTAGAGGTTGGGGAAAATGATCTTTTTATTCTCAAAACGCCTGGAGGTGGGGGCTTTGGGAAAGCTATCTAAACTAAACATAATTGATGTGGTTCTAATAATAGGAGAAAACTATGAAAATAATTAATCAAAGTCCAGAGCCAAATGATGCAAAAAGTCGCCGTGCAATTAAACCAGTCATATCTTACCCCATTGACAATCTACCGGCCTACGACGCAAATCTTTATCAATCTGCCAGAGACAATATGAATCTAATAGAATCTATTATTGTACCTCCAAGAGACGCTAAAACTTTTGAAGTTCCTGCGGGTTGTTTTTTTCGAATTGTTAGTACAGAGGGGCCACAAGTTGGCGATTTAAATTTATGGAACAAAAATAATATCAATGAACGTTTCTTTAGTGGCAAAACACGTGCACTTTATGGGACTCATGTGAGTACTGGTGATAGACTTTATTCAAACCTTCCATTTTTAAGGCCGATGGCAACTATTACTCATGACACGCTCGACTGGTATGGCTATGATGAGGACGGTGGGAGTGTCCATGATGTTATTGGTACCCGATGCGACCCCTATACACATGTCGCATTAAATAATGAGGAGTACCACTACTGCTGTCACTCGAATTTATGCAGGGCCCTCTCGGAGCAGCAACAAAAACCAATTGAAGAAATTGAGCATGATGTTCACGATGTTCTTAATGTTTTTATGTGTACTGGGTTTACAAAAAATACACACCAATACTTCATGAAAGCAAGCCCAGTTAGGCCAGATGATTTCATAGAGTTTTTTGCTGAAATCGATCTTTTAGGAGGATTATCAGCATGTCCGGGTGGTGATTGTAGTTCCAGTCATTCAAGTGATAAAGCAAATTGTTACCCACTAAAAGTAGAAATTTTTAAGCCATCAAGTGACTCCTTAAAACAATGGACTCCGCCGAAAACAAATAATTACTCTAGGAGTCATGGCTCCAGTTAAAATTCAACTTTAATATCTGGATCAAAAAAGATGGATAACTTAAAGGGCATCCTTTTTATGATTCTCGCAATGGCTGGCTTTGCATTTGAGGATCTTTTTATTAAAATACTCTCAGCCGACCTTCCCGATTTCAGAAATCATAATTATTCTTGGTTTCAGTGGAAGCATTATTTTCTTGTTAATTGGACTTTTCACTCGTGCGCCGATTTTTCATAGGGATTTGTTAACAGCGCCTATCATTGTTCGAACACTATGCGAACTTTTTGGAGCTTTGTTTTTTGTTCTAGCTATTGCTTTAACACCGTTATCTTCAGCCTCTGCAATCATACAAGTTATGCCGTTACTAGTAACCATTGGGGCAGCAATTTTCTTTAAAGAAAAGGTAGGCTGGCGAAGATGGAGCGCTGTTTTTGTAGGCTTTTTGGGCGTTCTATTAATTTTACGTCCAGGCTTTGGGAGCTTTATGCCAGCCTCCATATTTGCATTGCTTGGAGCTATGTTTTTGGCTGGGCGAGATCTAGCAACTAGGGCTATAAAAGTTCAATTGCCCTCTGTAACCATTTCTTTGTATGCATTCTTGGCTTTTGGTTTATCGGGCTTCCTTATCATTCCATTTAGCACTGAAATGATACTTCCGAGCTCAACGCAAATAATTTATTTTGCTGGAGCTTCTGCATTTGGCGTCGTTGCTTACTACTCAATTGTTATTGCAGCTAGAACTGGAGAGATGTCAGTTATTTCCCCTTTTCGATATTCAAGGCTGGTCTTTGCATTGCTACTTTCAGTCATCATACTCTCCGAAAGGCCAGATATACTGACGCTCACAGGAGCAGCAATTATTGTTGCATCTGGCGTCTATACGTTTGTCCGCGAAAATGTTTTAAACAAGTCAAAATAAGTAGTATTTGGAAAAAAATTTATGGCGTTTGCTAATCTAAACTTAGCTCTTCTAAAAAAAAGCTTGCTATACTTAACATTATTGTCTAACATCCGCTCAAATTAAATACATCCGGGATTTTACTATGAACATGCCAAGAACAATTCTAATACCAAATGGTGACAATATCGTCCATACATTTAGTGATCAAGAGTACCTAAATAGACAGCAAAAACTAAAGAATCATATGGCTCAAAGCAATATTGATACTGTGATTTTTACCTCTATTCATAGCATCAATTACTACAGTGATTTTCTATACTGTTCATTTGGAAGACCTTATGCTCTTGTAGTTACTCAAGACAAAGTGACATCTGTCACCGCCAATATTGATGGCGGACAACCCTTTAGACGGACCTTTGGTGAAAATTTAGTCTATACAGACTGGCAAAAAGATAGCTACTTTTATGCCTTACAGCAGCTGGCTAAAAATGGTGGAAAAATTGGTATTGAATATGACCATATTACTAAAGAGCGTTTAGATAAACTTCATGCGGCCCTTGATCAAGCCGACTTTGTTGATATTTCTGTCGACTGCATGAAAATGCGTTCAATTAAGTCAGATGAGGAGATATCTCATATCATCCAGGGGGCAAATGTTTGCGATATTGGTGGTGCTGCACTAGTTGAAGCTGTTAAAGAAGGGGTGCCTGAACATGAAGTTGCACTTCACTCTACACAAGCCATGGTTAGAGAAATTGCAAAGCGCTATCCTCATTCAGAATTAATGGATACTTGGACTTGGTTTCAATCTGGAATCAATACTGATGGTGCACATAACCCTGTCACTACAAGACAAGTTCAGAAAGGAGATATCCTAAGTCTTAACTGTTTTCAATGATTGCTGGCTATTATGTTGCCTTAGAAAGAACCTTGTTTTATGATCATGTTGATGAGGCATCTTTGAAGCTATGGGAAATAAATGTCAAAGTTCATGAAGAGGGCATGAAGCTAATCAAGCCTGGGGTTGCTTGTAAAGATATTGCGCTTGAACTGAATAAAATTTTTGAAGAATATGGCTTACTCGAAAGTAGAACCTTTGGCTATGGTCACTCCTTTGGAGTCCTGTCTCATTATTATGGCCGTGAGGCTGGTGTTGAATTAAGAGAGGATATTGATACAGTCCTTCAAAAAAACATGGTTGTTTCTATGGAGCCGATGATTATGATTCCTGAGGGTAAGGCAGGGGCAGGAGGCTATAGAGAGCATGACGTAATGGTTCTGACTGATGATAGTGCTTATGACATTACAAAATTCCCATTTGGCCCAGAGCACAATATAATCACTTAAGTTTATTACCTCATAAAATGATGCAGATAGATTATTCGCAATTACTAGAAGAGTTGCGAGAAGTAGCTCGAGATGCTGGTCGCGAGATTATGAAAATTTATGAAAGCTCAATCGAAGTTAACTATAAAGATGACGGATCTCCCGTTACACTTGCTGATGAGGCTGCAGAGCATGTCATTCTTAAGAAACTAAAAGAAATAATTCCTGATGTCCCAATTATTTCTGAGGAAAACTCAAGCAGTCATCAGGCAGCGGCTACTGAACAATTTTTTCTAATTGACCCATTGGATGGTACAAAAGAATTCCTTAAAAAGGATGGACTAGGCTCATTTACTGTCAATATTGGTCTAATAGAAAATAGAATTCCCACTTTAGGCGTTGTCTATGCGCCAGCTCTTGATCGTATGTTTTTTGCTTCAAGCGCTACAGGAGCATTTGAAGAATCCGAAAAAGGTATTCAAAAAATTACAATACGACCGGTCCCAAATTCTGGTCCTGTTGCTGTTGCAAGTGTCTCTCACCGAGATGAGTCGACAAATAATTGGCTTAATAGCAATAGTATCAAAGATACAATTTCCATTGGCTCTTCATTAAAGTTTTGCTTAGTTGCCTGCGGTGAGGCTGATGTTTACCCTCGATTTGGACCAACTATGGAGTGGGATACAGCTGCTGGAGATGCAGTATTAAGATCAGCAGGTGGAGAAGTTATAATGCCGAGTGGAGAACCCTTTAGCTACGGAAAGTCAAACTATAGAAATAGTGCTTTTATTGCCCATGGAAGTTTTTGATTAATTCTAACTTTCGTAAGAATATATTTCTACCATCATCTCATCAGCAATTTGCTCAAGCTTATCTCTGATTAGATTTTCATCGAGTGAGGTAGGTAAATGAAGATTAATTTGAGCTTTAAAGAGTTGCTCTCCAGACATTGAGGCATCAATTATCTCAGTCTTTAACTCCTCAACATTAGCATCCAACTCGTCTGCTAAAACATGAGAAAGTTTATTTATAATTCCCACATGGTTTTGACCAATTAGCTCAATGTTATAACTCTTAACGTTGTTGAGTGCGTCAACTGGTTTAGTTTCCTCACATGCAATTTGTAGACCTAAAGAGGAAGAGGTGAGTTCTTTTTTTAGTTTTGCAGCATTACTTGAGGGTACATTAACTTTTAGAATCCCTGCAAACTTACCCTCAAAACTTGACATGTTGCTTTCAATCCAATCACCATTATTTGCAACAATGATCTTTGAAAGCCCATCTACAAGCCCAGACTTATCGTCCCCTAAAACACTAATCAAAAATGATTTCATAACAATCTACTTATAATCTTCTAAACTGGGACAAGAACAAACCAAATTCTTATCTCCATAAACATTATCCACTCTAGAAACTGGCGGCCAATACTTAACTCGCCTTAAACTTTCAACGGGATACGCCGCCTCTTCTCTGGAATATGAAAAATCCCATTTTGAAGATGTTACCATTTCTAAAGTGTGAGGCGAATTAATTAATGGATTATCTTCAGTAGAATATTCACCTGACTCAACCTTTTTAATCTCTTTTCTGATTTGTATCATGGCATCACAAAATCGATCCAGCTCATCCAACGATTCTGACTCAGTTGGCTCAATCATCAATGTTCCAGCAACTGGAAAAGACATTGTTGGGGCATGAAATCCAAAATCAATAAGACGTTTAGCGACATCATCAACACTAATTCCTACTGAATCTTTAATAGGTCTGATGTCAATAATACACTCATGAGCGATTCTTCCATTTTCATCACTATAAAGTATTGGATAGTGTTCCTCAAGCCTCTTGACAATATAATTTGCATTGAGTATAGCGTTACAAGTTGCCTCATAGAGTCCATTTTTTCCAAGCATTGCAATATACATCCAACTAATCGGCAAAATACTACCTGAGCCCCATGGAGCGCCAGAAATACTCCCTACATCTGTGTTATTTAAAGGTGTTCTTGGTAGAAAATCTATAAGATGCTCTTTAACACCAATCGGCCCAACACCTGGACCACCTCCACCATGTGGTATGGCAAATGTCTTATGGAGATTGAGGTGTGAAACGTCACCTCCAAACTCTCCAGGAGCACACACTCCAACCATCGCATTCATATTTGCGCCATCAATATAGACCTGTCCGCCAGCACTATGAACAATATCACATACCTCTCTAACATCTTTTTCAAAAACACCATGTGTTGAAGGATAGGTAATCATTATTGCCGCTAGATTTTCTTCGTGCTCTTTAGTTTTCGTCCTTAAATCTTCAAGATCAATGTTGCCATCAGCAGCACTCTNAATCACTATGACTTTCATTCCTGCCATTTGAGCAGAGGCAGGATTGGTTCCATGTGCTGATGACGGAATAAGGCAAATATTTCGATTATCATCGCCTCTACTTCGATGATATCCTCTTATTGCAATTAAACCTGCATACTCACCCTGTGCACCAGAATTCGGTTGAAGCGAGATTGCTGAGTAGCCCGTTGCTTCACAAAGCATTTCCTCAAGCTCACTAATCATTTGCTGATAGCCAATTACTTGGTTCATGGGGACTGCTGGATGAATTTGTGAGAATTCTGGCCAACTCACCGGTATGAGCTCAGCTGCAGCATTCAGTTTCATAGTGCATGAACCTAGAGGAATCATTGAACGATCTAGAGCAATATCTTTATCTCCTAAATAACGTATGTATCTCATCATATTTGTTTCAGAACGATAAGTATTAAAGACTTCATGCGTTAGAAATTTAGATTCTCTTATTAAGCTCTTTTTGATTTTTGATTTATTTTTTTCAAACAGTGACTGAGCATTAAGATCTGACTCNGTATTGAATATTCTCCACAAGTACTGTATATCTTCAGGTGTACTTAGTTCATCAAAAGATACTGAGACAAGCGTCTTACTAAATACATTAATGTTGTATCCATTTTTTTCAGCTTGCATAATTATGGCATCGGAGTTTTTCACCTCAATTGTCAATGTGTCAAAATAGGAATCATTAACAATGTTAAATCCCATTTGCTTCATGCCATCTGCAAAGACACTTGCGTATTGAAAAATACGGCTAGCAATGTTTTTTAATCCTTCTGGGCCGTGATATACCGCATACATGCTCGCCATAATCGCCAAAAGGGCTTGTGCAGTACATATATTACTTGTCGCCTTCTCACGACGAATATGTTGCTCTCGAGTTTGAAGTGCCAATCGATATGCTAGCCTGCCCTTTGTATCTACTGACGCGCCTATAATTCGGCCTGGCATTGATCGCTTGTACTTGTCAGTAATTGACATATAGGCAGCATGGGGACCTCCATACCCAATTGGAACGCCAAATCTTTGGGTGTTTCCAACAACTATATCTGCTCCCATCTCACCGGGAGGCTTTAATAGAGTTAGTGCGAGCAAGTCTGCACTGATAGCAACGAGTGCTTTCTTTTGATGAATAGATTCAATTAATTTTGAATAGTCAGTAAACGAGCCATAGGTATTTGGATATTGCAAAAGTACGCCAAAACAATCAAGATTCTTTAAATCAACCAAAGGGTCACCAATAACAACTTCAATATTCAGTGGTTCCGCTCTTGTTTTAATAACTTCAAGATTCTGAGCATAACAATCATTCGCTACAAAAAAAACATTACTTTTTGATTTACTAACACGATGGCTCAATGTCATAGCCTCTGCACAAGCTGTAGCCTCATCAAGCATTGATGCATTCGCTAAATCCATGCCTGTTAAATCAGAGACCATTGTTTGAAAGTTCATCAAGGCCTCTAAACGACCTTGAGATATTTCGGGCTGATATGGAGTATAAGCAGTGTACCAGGCTGGATTTTCTTCAACATTACGCTGAATAACAGGAGGAGTAATTGAGTTATAGTAGCCTTGACCTATGAATGACTTATAACGAATATTCATTCTAGCAAGATTTCTTAGCTGCTTAAGTGCTGCAAGCTCTGACATTCCATCGGCAATATTCATCGGTTCTTTTCGACGTATAACATCAGGAACTATTTCATCAATTAATTTATCTAAGTTATCAAAACCAAGATAATTAAGCATTTGATTTTTTTGTTCGCTTGATGAACCAATATGCCTATTGGTGAACGCATCATTATTCAGTAAATCTTCAATCTTATCTGCCATTAAAATTTCTCTTCTTAATCTTCTATAAATTTATTGTATGCATCTTCATCTAAAAGATCGTTTAGCTCTTCAGGATTTGATAGCTTAACTTTAATAAACCAACCTTCTCCCATAGAATCCTCAGTAACTATCTCAGGCTCATCCTCCAAACGACTATTCACTTCAATAATTGAACCTGAAACTGGTGCAACTAGGTCAGATGCTGCCTTGACAGACTCAATTACTGAAATATTGTCGCCTCTAGAACACTCGTCGCCCACTTCTGGTAACTCAACATAAACTAGATCGCCCAATTGCTCTTGCGCAAAATCAGTTATTCCAATCACTACTAGATCGTCTTCTTTCACGTCAACCCACTCATGATCTTCAGAATATTTAATACTCATTACTTCTCCTTATTAATTTTCAACCTCTGTAATAGTTGTGTTTAACAAACGGCAGATTGACAACTTCAACTGCTATTCTTTTCCCTCTTACCAATGCAAAAAGTTTCAACTGTTTCTTAGTATATTTTGTTTTTAGTCTCGCTATCGCTATTGGTTTATCTAAAGATGGACCAAAACCCCCACTGGTCACCTCACCAACCTCTAAACCATCTTCATCTTCAATTAAAGCACCATCTCTAACTGGCATTTTCCCCTCAGGAAGCAGTCCAACGATCTTTAATTCAGGACAATCGTTAAGATGACTCAAAACTATATTATCTCCTAAATAGCCGCCCTCACGCTGACCTCCTGATCTTCTAACTTTGGAGAGCGCCCAGTTTAAAGATGACTCTACAGGGCTATGATTATCATCAAGCTCATGTCCGTATAAAGACAAGCCGGCTTCAAGACGAAGTGAATCTCTAGCGCCTAAGCCTATCCACTCAACCTCATCACTAGAAAGAAGCAAGCTTGCAAGCCTTTCAGCATTATTCGCCGGAAGTGAAATTTCAAAACCATCCTCTCCTGTATAACCAGAGCGAGTAATAAAACACTCTATATCATTAATCAAAACTTGCTTAGCAGTCATAAATGTCATCTCTTTGATTGAGGGAGCATATTCACTTAATACCATA
>JGI26382J51730_1001286_pt1 | contig 10933 bp, 9 predicted proteins | sample SaaInlV_165m_DNA_2_FD_51730 | JGI IMG/M metagenome (IMG submission 51730) | reverse complement strand
GAAAATGTCTCAAATTTTCTACTCGCATTATCACTTAAACGTGAAGGATAGTCTTGAACTTTACTCATAATAGTTTCCTTATATATATTTTGTATTTAAAAGAGATAGATTACTTATGCTGAATGTCTAGCTTATCAACAGTATCAAACTCAAATTTAATTTCTTTCCATGTTTCCATTGCAACCTTGAGTTCAGGCGAATGTTTGGCCGCATTTGTAAGAATATCTTTAGACTCCTTCTCTAACTCTCTTCCAGCGTTTCGAGCCTCAACACATGCCTCAACAGCAACACGGTTTGCAGCAGCACCAGCTGCATTTCCCCATGGATGTCCTAGTGTTCCACCACCAAACTGAAGAACTGAATCATCGCCAAAGATATTTACAAGTGCTGGCATGTGCCATACATGTATACCACCAGATGCAACTGGCAACATTCCTGGCATTGAACCAAAATCTTGATCAAAGAAAATACCTCTAGAGCGATCCTCTTTAATGAAGCTATCACGCATACAATCAATCCAGCCTAGAGTTGATTCGCGATCGCCTTCAAGTTTTCCTACTACAGTTCCAGAATGCATATGATCACCACCAGAAAGACGTAAACACTTAGCTAACACTCTAAAATGGATACCATGATTAGGGTTTCTGTCTACAACTGCATGCATTGCTCTATGAATATGAAGCAATAAGCCATTATCTCTACACCAGTTAGCAAGTCCAGTATTTGCAGTAAATCCAGCTGTAAAGAAATCATGCATAATAATTGGAGTACCAAGCTCTTTTGCGTACTCTGCACGCTTATACATTTCTTCAGGAGTTGGAGCCGTTACATTTAAATAGTGGCCTTTACGCTCACCAGTTTCTTTTTCCGCCCTTTCAATTGCGTCCTGAACAAAACCAAAACGATCTCTCCAGCGCATAAAAGGTTGTGAATTAACATTTTCGTCATCTTTTGTAAAGTCTAGACCGCCACGCAAACCTTCATAGCAAGCACGGCCATAATTTTTAGCTGACAAGCCCAACTTAGGTTTAATAGTACAACCTAGCATTGGCCTTCCATATTTATTCATTTTATCTCTTTCAACTTGTATACCGTTTGGCGGCCCTCCACAAGTCATAACGTATGCTATAGGAAAGCGAATGTCTTCAAGTCTAAGTGCTCTTAAAGCCTTAAAGCCAAATACATTTCCAACTAAAGAGGTTAATACATTTACAATTGACCCCTCTTCAAATAAATCTATTGGGTAAGCAATGAAGGCATAGATTGCATCATCAGACCCTGGAACGTCCTCAATTCTATAGGCACGACCTTTATAGTGATCAAGATCCGTTAACAAATCTGTCCAAACCGTTGTCCAAGTTCCCGTTGAGGANTCAGCTGCAACAGCTGCAGCAACCTCTTCTCTTGGAACACCTGGTTGCGGCGTGATTTTAAAACATGCAAGAATATCAGTATCTTTCGGCTCATATTCTGGCATCCAATAAGTATCGCGATATTCTTTTACACCTGCGTCATAACCTTTCTTCGCCATAGTCTAACTCCTTTAGTGGGTATTTATAAAAATGATTTCATTATAGAAGCTACTTTAAATAATGTAAAATAATATTTATTTATATAATCATAAGTTTTTATTATGATAAATTACACTTTAAAACAGCTCTATAGCTTCGAAGCTGTTATTAGACTGGGAGGCTTTACAAGTGCCAGCAAAGAACTTCACATCACTCAGCCTGCTGTCTATATGCAAGTGCAACAACTCCAGGAAAATATTGGTGTTAAATTATTTGATATTAATGGAAAAAAAATTAGTCCAACATTCATTGGGGGGAAAATTTATGAAAATGCCATAAAAACCATAAACACACTTGAGAGCTCAAAACTTGAAATTGATGAAATTATGAATCCAAATTCTGGGCATCTTCAAATAGCAGTTGCAACAACTGCAAATTCATTTATTAGCTCCTTGCTTGCAAAGTTTAAAAANGAGTTTCCTAGAATGACTTTTTATATCGATGTTACTAACAGGCATGATCTACTTGATAACCTTAAGAACAACAAGGCAGACCTTGTAATCATGGGAGAGCCTCCAAAAAATATTCCATTAATTTCTCAGGCTTTCATGAAAAATCCATTAATTGCAATTGCGCATCCTGAAAATGAGCTTCTTAAAAAAGAAAAGGTCACAATTAAAGATCTAAAAAAAGAAACCTTNCTTACTAGAGAAGTTGGCTCTGGTACNCGCATCACAGTGGAAAGGTTTACTGGATTGAATTTTAATTCAGATATTCAAATCAACTCAAATGAAGCCATTGTAGAGGCTGTTCAAGCTGGCCTTGGGATTGGTTTCGTTTCGATGCATTCAGTCAATCTTCAACTCAAAAATAAAATCATTAAACAGCTTGATGTAGAACCCTTCCCTATCGTTAGGCAATGGCATATTGTTCATCATGCTGAAGCTGNGCTATCACCAATTGCAAGGAGATTTAAGCAGTTCGTTATTAATAACACTAGAGTTAAGAAATATTTATAAAAACCTAACTGCGGTATTCCGCATTAATCTTTACATAGTCATATGAAAGGTCAGTTGTCCAAACACTCTCAGTAGTCTTTGCATTACCTAAGTCAATTCTAATAATAATTTCTGATTTTTGCATCTCCATACTGCCAGCTGCTTCTGTGTAGGAACTGCTGACCTCTCCAGAAGAAATGATTTGTAAATCATTTAAGAATATATCAATATTATTAATACTCATCCCATCAACCTTTGATCGTCCTACTGCAGCTAAAATTCGACCCCAATTTGCATCACTGGCAAACAATGCTGTCTTGACTAGCGGGGAGTGAGCTACCGTATAAGCTACCTCTAAACACTCTTTATTAGAATCCAATCCACCTACTCTTATTTCTACAAACTTAGTTGCGCCCTCTCCATCCTTAACGATCATTTGCGCTAATGCTTTTGTTAACTCATTAAGTGCTAGTTGAAATTCATTTTTACAATCTTTGAGCTTAACCTTAGATTGATTAGTAGCGCTCAAAGTGCAAGCATCATTTGTGGAAGTATCTCCATCTACCGTAATGCGATTAAAAGATTGATTAACTGCAATAGTTAAACAATCTTGAAGTTCATCTGAAGATGCACCAATATCACTCACTATAAAACTAAGCATTGTTGCCATGTCTGGCCTAATCATTCCAGAACCTTTTGCAATCCCAGAAAGAGTGACAATATTCCCGCCAACTCTAAAAGAAGTAGAATATGACTTTTCAACTAGGTCAGTAGTTAAAATCCCTTTTGCAACTTGACTAATGCCATCCTTGGAAAGTGAGCTAACAAGAAGATTTGCATTAGTTTTAAATACCTCTAAAGGCAATAATTCACCAATTACACCTGTTGAGCATGGTAATACCTGTTCAGGCTCAATAAGAAGCTCTTTGGCTATAATTTCACAAGATTCATAAGCGTCCTCTAAACCCTTCTTACCAGTTCCTGCATTGGCATTTCCACTATTAATTAATAGTGCTTCTACATGGGAGTTTAAATGATTTTTTGCGACCAAAACTGGAGCTGCACAAAAAATATTTTGCGTAAAAACAGCAACCGTTTTACTTCCCTTTATAAGTGAAATTAAGGAAAGATCTAGAGCGTTATTTTTCTTTATGCCAGAACTAATAGAGGAGCATTTAACGCCCTGCACTTCAAGTAAATTAATACTCATACAAACAATTTTGAAGGGTAAATAATAAAAATATTTTACCTAATTCAACTAACAGCTATTCTTTTTTAAGAATTCAGCTTTAAAGCTTTAATATGATTTACTACAAAGCTGATCAAATAAAAGCATAATAATCACAGAAAATAAAATTACTTTTAATATTTAACTGGAAGTAATTTTTTTATTATGCCAAAACCAATAACCAAACATACAAAAAGTAAATAGATACTGCACAATAAACTGAATCCACTCAGGTTTAGAGTACCATCCAAATAGCACATGAAGTGGAATACCAAAAACGCCATCTTTATGACTAAGAAAAGTATTGGAAAAATTAAATGCCCGTTCAAAAATATAATTATCCGGCGAAATTAAGCTATAACTTTTTAGTGCCGAAAAGCCTTCGTGAATAGAATAACCCAATAAAAATCCAGCTTGCAGAATAAGGTAAGCCAATGTGATTTTAAATAATAGTGATATATTAACTTTGACAAGCGAATAAAAAATAAATATTGATAAGATTAGCGACGTTAGAACCCCCATACCAACAAATTCGTATGGAAATTTCCCAGCAAAGGAAAAAATTGCAATTTCAGTGCCTTCTCGAGCAATAATTATACAAGAGATCCAAAACAAGGCACTTTTTGAGATGCTTTTACTGAGTTCATTTTCTAAAAATTTTGACATGTTGGTCCCATGACGAATCATCCAAACGATAAAGACTGACACAAGTAATAATGCAACTAAACTTGCAGCACTCTCCCAAAGTTTTGTTAAGCTAGAAACGCCTCCAAGATATTCAGCAAATTGACTTAATAATAGACCAAATAAAATAGAGATGATTAATCCAACAACCGCTCCCTGTGCAACTATATTTTTTAAATGCCCTTTGTCTATTTTTGAAATATATTTCAGAGTTATAGTTATCAAAAGAAAAGCCTCTAAGCCTTCTCTGAATCCCATAATAAAACTTGGTAATTGCGTCATTTTCTTGCCCTTAAATAATTTATATAATAAATCACTTTTATTGCATTTTTATCTAAATCATAATACAAATAAGAATGATTCGCATTATTATATAGAATAAAATAATTGTTTGCAATTAAATATATAGAATATTTAAGAGAAAGGAAAATTGCACTAATAAATGAATATTTAATGAATGATTGGAAGCTCCTCAGACGCCCTTATACTCAACCATTCAGGGCCATCTTCGGTAATCACAATATTTTCTTCGTGAACCATTTCTTTTCCAGGAAGGAATGTCAAACCAGGTTCCAAAGTTAAAACAACGCCAGGTTCAAGAGGTGTATTATCATTCGCTGTATTTGAGGGCCACTCTGTTAACTGCATACCCAAGCCATGTCCAAGCCTTCCAACAGTATTTCCAAGAGCGCCACCCTTTTGCAAAACACTATTCATCGCATTAAATATATCTGACGTAGTATTTCCAACTTGGGCAGNATTGAAACCAGCTTCAGTCGCCTCATAAGCAACCCTGTAAGCTTTTTTAGCCTCATCTCCTATCGACCCAAAAGCATAATTTCTATCAAAATCACAGAAGTAACTATCGAACACTGANCCAGTATCAATAATGAACAGATCGCCCTTTTCAATAATCTTATCTGTTGGCCCCATTATGATTGAACCATANCCCTCTTGTCCTGATCCTGAAACGATATAAGGAGAATCGTCAACACCTAAAGTCAGCAAATGCTGCTTGAAACGTCGACAATTTTCTTGCTCACTCTCACCCGCACGAAGAAAACCTTCCAAGTCAATAAAGCCTTGAGAGGTTATTTGACATATGTGTCTAATCTTAGCAATTTCAGCTTCAGATTTAACAAATCGAACTCTGCGCATGATCTTGTTAGCATCTTTAATCTCAATTCCAGTCAGGTTATTAATAAGGTACTCGTAGTCCTCCAGCGGCATTCTCAAAGTGCTTTCAAGCGTTTTTGGAACTCCTAATGACTTATGATTCACCATCAATAATTTAATAGTTGAAAGCAGTATGCTTATTCCATCATCGTCTGGGTTTGGGGATGTCCAAGTNTGAATATCATCGATCCATGTTCCCCTCATTCCAGACTCCCCAATTGTTGGAATAATCGCTTTAGGTTTGCCTGAACTAGGNATCAACACATACCAGGGCCTAGTTGGACTCTGAAAAAATTGAGATTTGAAGCCTGTGTAATACTCAATATCAACTTGCGTGGTTAATAAAATGGCATCCATTTTTGCTTCAAACATAAGCTTCTGAATACTTTCAAGTCTACTCTCGTATTCACTAATTTCAAAACCTCTTTGTGGGATATTCATTCCGCTTCCTTTTATCAAAGACTATTCAAAACCTGTTCAGATGACCTTCCAACTAATTGCTCATACATTTCTTCATCAGTATCACCCTCAGTTCCAAAAAATAATACTTTTGAATTTTCATTAATCATGAGTTTTGATTTTAAATCGCTATCATTACAAGCTATTAAATATCCAGCCAAGCCTGTTATGGCTGACTCGCCTGCGACTATAGGTGTTTTTCGATTGGCAAGAAGCTGCATTGCTTTTGGAACTGATTCATCAGTGATCGACATGAAGTGAGTGACATGGCTTTCAAGAATTGACCATGCCAAAACTGAAACCTCACCACAAGCTAGGCCTGCCATAATTGTATCTAAATCACCATGAATTGGTGTTGGCTCTCCATTGACAGCACTTTGAAATAAACAGTCTGCATTGACAGGCTCTACCACTACAAATATTGGTGGACAGTCAAGACTCTCTTGTAAAAAAGAGACAACAGCAGATGGAAATCCTCCAACCCCACCCTGCAAAAAAACATGGGTCGGAGTAACATTCATCTGCTTCATCGCCTCATCTACCATAACGGTGTAACCCTGCATAACATCTTTTGGTATGTCTGTATAACCCTCATAAGATGTATCTGAAACGACGGTATAACCGTTTGATTCAGCAACTTTAGCAGCAATTCTCACAGATTCATCATAATTTCCATCAATTCTATTGACGAGAGCCCCATACTTTGCAATCGCCTTTTCTCTTCCAGGACTGACCTTTTGATGAATATATATCTCGCAGTTACATCCAAATTGTTGAGCCCCCCACGCCACTGACCTGCCATGATTTCCATCGGTCGCACAGCACACGGTAAGTTTTGAGGTGTAGTCTTTATAGGTTCCTAAAATTAAGTCTGATGAATTAGCTTTGATACCCTCATCTTTCAGCTTCTTAATTAAAAGATTCGCGACTGCATATGCACCGCCGAGCGCTTTAAAACTTTTCAAATTAAAGCGAGTATTTTCATCTTTATAAAAGACCGATGAGACACCTGTTTCTTGAGCTATATCATCAAAGGAGTGAAGAGGTGTTGGCTTGATAATTATCCCAAGATGTAATTTCTTTATTTGCTAGTTCAAATCCCTCTAAACTTAATATATCCTGATGTTTATATTCAGAACCCAGTTGAACTTTTGGATTTACAAAATGAGAGAATGATAAAGAAAATTCACTGTAACGATTTGCCATAATTTATCCTTTTAACTTAATAGGGCAATAAAATACTTTATACCTTAGAAATATTATTTTGTGTTAGTTGTCTCTTTTCAATTGAAATAGAGGCAGCTGCTACCATTATGACTCCCAAACTTTGAATTATACTGATTGTATCAAGGTAAGCAACAAAACCAAAAATTAAAACAAGTAGTGGCTCAGTATATCCAATATTAGCAGTTCTAACTGGTCCATATTTTTTTACGGATATATGATAGAACATCATTCCTATTGCAAAAAAAGTTCCAGAGATTAGAGATAGTACTAATGCTTCTTTTTGAGGCCAGTAAAAACCCGTTTGATTAAAAAATAAAAATAAGAATCCTAGTGCTGGGATCAGCGTTGTATATTTAACTATTTCCCAATTTCCTAGTTGGCTTATTCTGGGAGTAATAATCAAAATTAAAGAATAGGATAAGGCTGAGAGTAATGCCAAAACTATGCCAATAGTCATTGTATAAAAACCTTCTTCACTTTGAGATATCGCAGCAATACCAATTATTGCTATGAAAAACATTAGTATCGTTGTCATATCAAGTGTTCTTCTATTAGTTAATGAAACAATTAAATAGGTTATCAAAGGATAAGTAAACAAAACAACGCTTGCTAAGCCAACTGACATATATTTTACTGCCTCAACATATAACCAAGACTGGATACCAAACAAAAAAGAAAGTANAAGTAGCCAAAGTCCTAATCGCTGATGTGTAATTTTNTTAAATGAAAAGAAACTTTTGGTTACAAATAGAGAAGTAGAGAAAGTTGTTGCAAAACGAATAAACAAAAAAAGAAAAGCGCTCACCTCAAAAGTATATATTAGAGGAATCATGCTGACATTTAGTGCATAAAAAAGTGATGATAAAAGTGCAAATCGAATTACAAACATTTGTTCATTAAACGGCAATAATTATTAAATCTGATTTTATAAGATAAATTTCAAGTAAATTTAGTTCATTTCACTTCAAATTAAAGTTTTTTTTTCCACTTTTTAAGCACTTTAGGATATCATTGCCGCTTCATTTTATTTAAAGGAGAAAAAATGAATTTTGATCAAAACTTAATAGCGCCTGCGCTTGGTGTTTTAGGCTTGTTTATCGTAGTAATTATCTACCAATGGATAACTAAACAAGACGGTGGCAGCGGCGCCGTTAAAAAAATTGGTGAACAAATTCATATTGGCGCAATTGTTTTTATGAAGCGTGAATATAAAATGCTCAGCATCTTTGCACTCGTTCTTCTAGTTCTTCTTTATATCTTTCTTGGAGCAGCCAGTGCTCTTTGTTTTCTTGTTGGAGCTGTAACCTCTGCTACTGCAGGATATATTGGCATGAATACAGCCACTATAGCTAATGTAAGAACAGCTCAAGCAGCTCATGACAACGGAAGTGCTTCTGCACTTACTGTTGCATTCTTTGGTGGCGCAGTAATGGGTTTATCTGTTGCTGCTCTTGGTCTTTTAGGTCTAGGCGGTCTTTATTACTTTTTTGGTGCAGAACACTCTGAGGCGCTTCATGGTTTTGCAATGGGTGGCTCAGTTGTAGCATTATTTTCTCGTGTTGGTGGCGGTATCTTTACTAAGAGTGCTGATGTTGGTGCCGATCTCGTTGGAAAGCTTGAAGCAGGAATTCCAGAGGATGACCCTCGTAATCCAGCGGTAATTGCTGACAACGTAGGTGATAATGTTGGTGATATCGCGGGAATGGGTTCAGATATCTTTGAGTCTTATTGCGGCTCTATGATTGCAACCATTGCTATTGCCTCAACACTATCAGCAATGGCTTTAGATATGCTTGGAGGAAATAGNAGCGAACTTATGTTTCTCCCTCTTGCACTTGCATCTCTTGGACTTGTTTGCTCAGTAATTGGAATCATATTTGTTAAGCTATCTTCTAACAAATCTCCTGAATCGGCTTTAAGAATGGGAACTATTGGTTCAGCATTATTATTTATTGTGACTTCATTTTTTCTTATCAGTTCGTTAGATGTTTCAAATAATATTTGGGCAGCTGTATTAATGGGAAGTATTGGTGGAATTATTATTGGACTAGTGACTGAATACTATACAGCAGGAAAACCAATTAGAGATATTGCTGAATCTGGCAAAACTGGTGCTGCTACAGTAATGATCAAAGGCTTAGCAGTTGGTATGCAGTCGGTAGTCATTCCTGTCTTAATGATTTGTGTAATTATCTACGTATCAAACCTATATGTAGGTTTATATGGAGTTGGTATTGCAGCTATTGGAATGCTTGCAACTGTCGGCATGACTATGGCAATTGATGCTTATGGCCCAATCGCTGATAATGCTGGTGGAATTGCAGAGATGGCTGGTCTGGGTGAAGATACTCGTAAGATTACAGATTCTCTTGATGAGCTTGGAAATACTACTGCAGCAATTGGAAAAGGTTTTGCAATTGGAGCGGCGGCTCTTGCGGCTCTTGCAATCATAACTGCTTATACGGAAACTGTTAGTGCTAACTCAGATAACTTTTTGCTTCAACTGAACAGTGCTGAAGTTTTGATTGGCTTATTTATTGGTGGAACCATTCCATTTTTAATTGCTTCTTTAACTATGACTGCTGTTGGTGATGCTGCTTTTGAAATGATTGAAGAAGTCAGAAGACAATTCAAAGAAATTAAAGGCCTTTTAGAAGGTAAGGCTGAACCTGACACTGCTAAATGCGTTGACATTGCAACAACTGCAGCACTTAAAAAAATGATTCTTCCAGGTGTTATTGCTGTTGCAGCACCAGTATTAGTTGGCTTTTTAATTAGTCCTGAGGCGCTTGGCGGAATGCTTGGGGGTGCACTTCTTGGATGTGTTCTAATGGCTCTAATGATGGCTAATGCAGGTGGCGCTTGGGACAATGCTAAAAAGCATGTTGAAAAAGGCAACTTTGGNGGCAAAGGAACTGAAGTTCACACTGCGACTGTTGTAGGTGATACTGTNGGTGANCCGTTCAAAGACACTTCAGGCCCATCTATGAATATTCTTATTAACGTGATGGCAATTGTAAGTTTGGTTATTGCGCCATTATTGTAAGAAAAAAATCTCTCAGCCTCACGTAATGTGGGGCTAAAAACCTCTCTTTAATGCCTCCAGAATGCCTTGTGGAAAATGGCAATAATTGTTAATACTTCAAGCCTTCCAACAAGCATTGAAAAGCTTAGTATCCACTTAGCAGTCTCACCGAGCGATCCATAGTTTTGCGCAACATCACCCAAACCTGGCCCAAGGTTGTTCATTGTGGCTGCAGTTGCTGAATAAGCAGTAACCTGATCTAAGCCAGTAAACATGAGTAACATCAAAATAATAAAGAATGTAATTGCATAAAGTGAAAAGAAGCCAAGCACAGAAACTAAAGCTTTTTCGTTAATACTTGAACCATTTAATTTAACACTCACCTGGGCATTAGGGCGAATAAACTTATGTATTTCTTTCATTCCTAATCTAAACATTACTAGGATTCGAATAACTTTAATTCCACCACCTGTAGAGCCAACACAGGCACCAATAAAGCTCATCATTATAAGAAAAAAAGGAATCGCCGCCGGCCAGCTACTATAGTTCTGAGAAGTAAATCCAGTCGTTGTAGCGATAGATATTGTTTGAAATAAACTATACCTAATCGTTTCTATTGAAGAGC
>JGI26382J51730_1001264_pt1 | contig 11082 bp, 10 predicted proteins | sample SaaInlV_165m_DNA_2_FD_51730 | JGI IMG/M metagenome (IMG submission 51730) | reverse complement strand
CACTTATAGCAATCACAGGAAATCTTAAGTCTACATTAGCTGTACGCAGTGACTTCGTACTTGATGTTGGTGTTAAAGAAGAAGCTGGCGGAAATGGACTTCTACCAACATCAAGTACGACAGCAATGGTGGCCATGGGAGATGCCTTAGTGGTTGCATACCTCGAGTTGCATGGGTTTGAAGATGAGGTTTTTGCACACAACCACCCAGGTGGAAGCCTTGGAAAAAAAATGCTTACTACCATCGGAGATTTAATGCATACGGGGGATCAGGTACCCATTGTTTACGAAAACTCGGATCTATCGGTGATCATTTCAGAAATGACTCAAAAGCGACTTGGTGTCACTCTGATTACAAATAAAAAGAAGCAACTCAAAGGAATTATCACAGATGGCGATCTACGGCGAATGATTGAGGATAAAAAAGATATTTCAAAAATTCGTGCTCTGGATCTATCTAAAAGCTTTCCAAAGTGGTTAGAACATAATAACTTAGCCACAAAAGCAGTGCAGCTTATGGAAAAACATACGATCACTTCGTTGGTTGTCAGTGCAAATGGGAAAAAAATTGATGGAATTATCCACCTACATGACCTCTTGAAAGCAGGAATTATTTAATATTAAAAGTACTGAAAAACTGCAACCATTCAAACCTAAACGATATAGCACAAATCACAAAAAACTCTTTTTTAAACAACCGAACTGAAGCTATGACTGGTAATGAGCTTAGAAAAAAATTCGTAAAATACTTTGAAGACAAAAAACACACTCGAATTCAAAGTTATCCTCTCGTCCCCCGTAACGACCCAAGCCTATTATTTACAAATGCTGGCATGGTCCAGTTCAAAAATATTTTTCTAGGTGAAGAAATAAGTGTAAATAAAAGAGCTGTATCGGTACAAAAATGCGTCCGAGCAGGAGGAAAACACAATGACCTAGAAATGGTTGGTCGAACCGCAAGACATCATACTTTTTTTGAGATGCTTGGAAATTTTTCGTTTGGTGATTATTTTAAAAAAGACGCAATTAAATATGGGTGGGATTTCCTAACCAACGTGGTCGGTTTACCTAAGGATAAGTTATATATTTCTGTATACACGGATGACAAGGAGGCGTTCGATATTTGGAATCAGGAAATTGGGATCCCAACTGACCGCATAATCCGGCTTGGAGAAAAAGACAACTTCTGGTCAATGGGTAATACAGGTCCATGCGGTCCCTGCTCAGAAATTCATATTGATCAAGGAGAAGCCGTTGGATGCGGGAACCTAACTTGCGCCGTCGGTTGCGATTGTGATCGCTACCTTGAAATATGGAACCTGGTTTTCATGCAATACAANCGTGATGAGTCTGGGCACCTAACGCCTTTACCAAATCCATGCATAGACACGGGAATGGGTTTAGANCGACTAGCAGCNGTAACTCAAGGAAAGCTTTCAAACTACGACTGCGATCTTCTAATGAGTATCATAAAAGAAGTCTGCAGAGTAACCGGAAAAACTTACGGCTTTAGTAAAGAAGATGACGTTTCGATTCGAGTCATAACAGACCATGCAAGAGCAGTTGCTTTTCTGATTGGAGATGGAGTCCTTCCCTCAAATGAAGGGAGAGGCTATGTAGTTAGAAGGATTATTAGACGTGCGCTGAGACACGGAAAACTTCTTGAACAAACTGACCCGTTTTTTTTCCAAATTACAAATTATGTGGCAGAATTTTTTTCTGATGCCTATCCTGACTTTAAACAAAATTCAGCTTTTATCCACCGAGTAGTCCAAAACGAAGAATCAAATTTTTCAAATACTCTGAATTTTGGGATGCAACGCATGGAAGAAATTCTCAACCGTGTCCGCAAAGAAAAACTCACACACATCCCAGGTGATGAAGTTTTCAAGCTATATGATACTTTTGGGTTCCCCGTCGATTTGGCAGAAGAATACGGAAAAGAAATTGGTCTGTCCCTAGATATAGATGGGTTCAATAAAGCCATGAAAGATCAAAAAAAGAAAGCAATGGCTTCATGGAAAGGCTCAGGAGATAAATCAGTCTCTCCATTCTTTAATAACTTCATAAAAACTGAAGCTCCAACTCGTTTCCTAGGATACGATAAGACTTTGGCAGAAGGGAAAATTTTAGCGATTCTGAAAGACTCAAAACCTATCAATTCAGCCGATGAAGGTGAAGAAGTTGAACTATTAATGAACCAAACTCCGTTTTATGGAGAATCAGGTGGTCAAATTGGAGATTCAGGTATTGCATGGAACAAAGTGGCCCAACTAAATATCAGCAACTCAACTAAGCCAACTTCAGAACTTACTATTCATCACGCAAAAATCAATCAGGGGACAATAAAAAGATTAGATACATTGACATTAAAAGTAGACTCGGGAGGAAGATTGGAAACAACGTTGCATCACTCAGCAACTCACTTGCTTCACGCTTCGCTAAAAGAAGTGTTAGGAGATCATATTAAGCAAGCTGGGTCGTTGGTAACCGCTGACCGACTAAGGTTTGACTACACTCATTTTTCACCATTGAGTCAAACGGAAAAATATAGAATTGAAGAACAGGTTAATCAGAAAATACGTGAAAACTTAACTATTAAAACTTGCGAACTACCAATAGAAAAAGCTGTCAAAGAGGGCGCCGTTGCCCTATTTGGAGAAAAATATGAGGATAATGTCAGAGTAGTGTCAATGGGAGGTTTTAGCAAAGAACTTTGCGGAGGAACACANGCAACTGCAACTGGAAATATTGGCTTATTTAAAATAGTATCAGAGGGAGGTATTGCTTCTGGAGTAAGACGCATAGAAGCTGTGGCGGGAAAATCTGCTTATTTTAGTATGCAGGATGAAAACAAGACTCTAACTTCAATTCGTTCCATTTTAAAAGTATCACCAGAGTATGAAATTAGTAGAATAAAAAAAATTATTGAGAAATCACGAGAAATGGAAAAAGAAATTAGCCTCCTGAAAGAAAAACTGGTCAGCGGCGAAGGGTCAGACCTCAAGAATGACACTCAAAAAGTTGGTAACATATCTCTACTGGTTAAGCAATTTGAAGGAATGGATGCCAAGACTTTGCGGTCATTCATCGATAATGCAAAAAATAGAATTAAGTCTGGNATTGTAATCGTTGGGTCTGCTACAAATGGAAAAGTTTTGCTTGCAGCTGGCGTGACAAAAGATTTGGAAAAAAGTTTTCATGCGGGGAATATACTAAAAGACATCTCTAGTATAGTCGGTGGAAGCGGTGGCGGAAGATCAGATATGGCTCAAGCAGGTGGTATTCATATAGAAAAATTAGGAGAAGCTCTGGATAGAGCAAGAGAAATGATACATAATCATTAACTATGAGTTGCTAGTTTTTTTAATCTTCACATGATAATTTNTAGAATTCNTAAAAAAATCATCAGCACGTTTCGGTGGATCGATTAACTTACCCCAACGGGGTCACAAACAAATGGATTAGCTATGGAAAAAAATAAAAAAGAAGAACTTGATAAAAAGTGGAATTCTATTGTTTTAAGAGCCCTAAGTGACGAGGAATTCAAGAAAGAACTCATAAAAGATCCTGCTAACGTTATGGTTAAAAATGGACTCAACATACCCGAAGGTTGCAAGGTTGGGGAAACCTCTACCAAAACTGCTGGTCTTCAACTACCACCTAATGCCTCTGAGGATGTTAAGGAAGAGGCAACCTGGTGGAAGTGGCGATTAGAAATGACCCATGACTTTGGAAANGATGAACAAAAAAGTTCCGGTTTGGCCTCTGGTGGTGCACCCTTAATGGATGCTACTCCAGAAATGTAGTCACAAANGTAAAANTTTATTTTTCACTTTCCGTTCAATCTTCACAGTTNAATTCTATAATCTTTGNAACTAATTTGAGCGAGGNGTCGTCCTCTCTCACCTGGATATATCTGGCCTGAGTTCAACCCTTATATCCTCAGCAATCCATTTTTTAAGAACATTTGCAGTTAGTGCTGTGTTTCTTTTAGCCATCTCCTCAGCATACATTTTCATCCAAGCTGGGTTTTCTGGACCCATTATTATTTTTTTAGGNTTTGGTTGCTTTTGGAGTGGATCAGTTTTCGGTTCGTTCTTAACAACCGGTTTGTAAGTAGCTGCTANCAACAATACAAANCCAAAAGTAATCAAAACAGTTATCAAAATAGTGTTCATTTAGTTTGAGGCCCTTTCATAATGTGCAATAATTTATGTGCCTCTTATCGACAATACCGAAAACATCCTTAAGGAAAAAATTAANCCTTTTTTGCAGAATATTTTATAATTTTTGCCAAAAATCAATAAATAAATACTCATAAAATATTTTCTGGTTATTACTGAATATGGGTATAGCATGGCTTGGATATCAATGAATGTTAAACATCCATTAACTAAATCAACATATCGATTAAAATGAATAGACGACAGGTTTTTCTAACGATTCTTATACCAACTTTAGGTGCTATCGCTATGTGGTATTTGTACCAGGGGGCTTTTTAAGTAAACGTGTAAAATTTATTTTACTCCCAAAATCATTTGATAGTAATTAAATTAAAAACGAATTATTGAAGAAGGTCGACTTAAAAAATACTTTAATGATGAAGGTATATACGCCTGTAGCTCAGTTGGATAGAGCGTTGGTTTCCGGAACCAAAAGTCGGAGGTTCGAGTCCTCTCAGGCGTACCATATTGTCTACAATAAAGACATTAGTCAATCTACCCTACCCAATCCCAGAACATATAAACAATGACTAAGGAAAAATTATTAAAAATCATACAAGCAGCGAAAGTAAATTACCGTACTTCATTAACATTGGGGGATAGTAAAATTAAAGAGCTACCNTCAGAGATAGGTGAACTTAAAAATCTAATGGATCTTGATATGAGCCGCAATGAACTTGAAACGCTTCCCTCTGAAATAAATGACCTTAAAAAACTGAAACGACTAGGGTTAAATTATCAAAAGTTTAACTCATTTCCAATCGCAATCTGTTCTCTAAAAAAACTCGGCGAATTATACTTAAGAGGAAATAAAATAACAGTAGTACCACCGGAAATTGGCGACTTAAAAAATCTAACTGGACTCGATCTAAGGGGAAACCGCATAACGCACTTACCCAAAGAAATAATTCAGTTAAAACACCTTAAACTATTATTTTTAGATGGNAATCCTCTGGTTGAGCCACCGTTAGAGATTGTAGTAAAAGGAAAGGATGCAATCTTTAGTTATTTTCGTACTAAGTACACCAACACAACCAACATACAACCTAGCCAACCCAACTCACTAAATACACAATCACTTGAAGATGTAACTTTATATACAAAACAAAGATAAACCATTCATTCAAAACGACACATTATTATTTGATCTAAACATTATGATAAGGTTTAATTACATAAACGTTTTAAATTATTTTTTTTCGGAGACCTAGGTGAGCAAAAAACACTGGTACCTTTTATCATTGGTTGGGAAGGATCGCCCTGGCATCGTTGCAAAATTAAGCGCCGGATTATGTAAAAATGGCTGTAACCTTGGGGATTCTTCCATGGCTCGCCTGGGAGATAACTTTGTTATAATGATTGCCGTACAATTTGAGGGTTCTCAAGAAGCATTGAGCAATATTGTTTCTCCTTTAGCGGGTTCGATGGGTCTAAAGCAAAACTTAATGGAAATCGAAGAAGGGACTCATGACATAGAGCCAGACGTCAGAATAAATATTTATTCAGACGAGCGAATGGGTATTATTGACGATGTCACTAGCATGTTGACTGAGTCTGGGCTAAACATTCTATCCCTTGAGTCTAACCTTAGCAGCAATCAACCCAACAACGCGTACTCTATTCATATTGAAGGAACCGTGTCCGAAGGAATTACCCCTCTATACGAAGTGCTTGATCGCCTATCAGATGAAAAAAATATTCAGTCACAACTTATTCCTATAAATTCGCAGGTGGTATAAACGGACCATCAAAGGTGAGGAACGCCTATTTTCTAGGTCGTTTGTAAACATGGGTGGCCCTCCCCAATGATACATCTGCCGATTCCATAATAGTTTCAGACAAAGTAGGATGGGGGTGGATGCAGTGAGACAAGTCGTCCGCTTTGGCTCCCATGTTAATAGCAAGAACTCCTTCAGCAATAAGTTCACCTGCTCCGTAACCCACGATTCCGACACCAAGCACACGTTTAGACTCAGGTTGCAAAATCAACTTAGTCGATCCTTCAGTTCGGCCCAAAGTATGAGCCCTACCCGAGGCTCTCCATGGGAATTTCGCCACCTCAAATTTAAGGCTCTTCTTTCTAGCTTCTGACTCAGTCAATCCGCACCAAGCAATCTCTGGATCAGTAAAGACAACCGCTGGAATAACGGTGTCTTCAGTAACTCCCTTGCCCATAAGACCATCAATCGCAATCCGCGCTTCATGTGATGCCTTATGCGCAAGCATAGGTTCTCCCGAAATATCACCTATTGCCAAAATTGCTGAGTCAGACGTCTGTCCTTTTAAGTCAACTTTAACAAAACCATTACTATCTAGTTCAACTTTGGTGTTTTCGATTCCTATTTCATCTGTATTAGGGCGACGCCCTACTGATAAGAGTACACGGTCGAAACTTTCTTCTTTTGATTCATTAACGGACGCCAGTGTGACATACCCTAATTTTCCACTTTCACGAATTGAGACAACCTCTGTACCAAGATAAACCGACTCAAATTCATTGAATAATTTTTCTTGCAATGGACGAACCAAGTCTCGGTCAACTTCAGGCAACAATCCATCTTTGAATTCAACAATGGTAACGCGACTACCCAATGCAGAATAAACTGTACCCATCTCTAAACCTATATAACCTCCTCCTACAACAAGTAATTTCTCTGGAATAGAAGATAATGAAAGTGCTTCTGTCGAATCCATTACCACTGATTTACTATCAACAAATTGATCAGGAACAACAGGTCGTGACCCAGTNGCGATTACACAACGGTCAAATACTATAGATTGGCNTCCAAAGATTTTAATTGTATTAGAATTTACAAAAACTCCCCGGCCGGTAACGTAAGTAATACCCCGTTGTTTACACAGTTGACCTAAACCATCAGAAACCTTCGAAACAATTCCTTCTTTCCAATCATTTAGGATTTTTAAATCAATGTGNGGAATATTAAAGTNAATTCCAAAGTCTTTTGCCTGTCGTATTTTTGCCATCAANCCTGAAACATGAAGAAGGGCTTTTGAAGGGATGCATCCTCTATGAAGGCAAACCCCTCCAAGCTTATCACTTGCATCTACAAGCGTGACCTTGTAACCTTGATCAGCTGCATAAAAAGCAGCCGAATATCCGCCAGGACCGGCTCCAAGTACAACAAGATGNACGTTACTCATTTATTTTTCTCTGAATGAATTTATAAAACACAAAACGTGATGTGTTTAACGATGACGTTTGCGGCTGATTTGTTCCCACTTCTTTGCTGGTGATTTCTTCCTGATTTTATTTAAGATATAACTAAACAACCATTGCGCATCTTCTTGACTGGTGTATGTACCTCGTAAACGAGCAATCGTTTTTTGCTCGACATCAAGAAATGGACGCAACTGATTACCCCATTTTTTAACTATTTGCAAATTACTAAGNTTTGATGACTGTTTTTCGCCTGGCAAGTAATTTTTCTTNAAAATATTTTTTCTTTTACTATTTGAGGTATGTTCTTCTGTGATCAAAGGAGGTAGTTTTTTATTAGTAAAACTAGACAAAAAATAAACAAGAGCAAANCCATTTTCTGATTTGCTCAAATCGTTCAAAGCTTCAAGTAATCGTTTTTTCACTTCATGACTCGACTGCTCTTTGCTTACCCTTGAGAGTTTTAATAACCCATTACCCTCAGATACCAAAATATTCAAATCGAGCAAATAATGTAATATGGGTGCTCCCCCCGTACTATCAATATCTGCATTCAAAATACCATCTAGAAACCATTCGAACCATAAGTCTTCAGAATAATTAAGGTAGGGTTCCTCATGAGGGCTCATTTCAAGCAACTCCATCGCAACACAAAGTTTTCCGTGGCAGGATTATTACACTAAATNTTTCGACCATGTCACCTGTACTGCTACTCAATTCAACCTACTCCATACTAATTGAATCAAAAATAATCCTTATAGCAGAGAATTTCCCCTACTGACCCCACAAAAATAGAAATTGTGGTGAAATTTGATCCCAATCAAACCCCAGATCTAAGTTAATCAAATTAACTTTAGGAATCGAATCCATCGACGAATAATAATTTGATTTGTATTCTCTTGGTCGACCATAGGTAACAACTTTTAAACCAGGTTGATTTAACTCTTTTTTTGCGAGCCCAACCAAATCTTGCAAATAACCAATCGAATCCACGAGGTGGTTTTCCAAGGCCTGGCGAGCATTGTAAACTCTGCCATCAGCTAATACCTTAACTGCTTTAGTATCAAGTCGATCTCGGTTCAAAACAACTACATCCACAAAACGATCATAATACCGATCTATTGTTTCTTGAAATAAAGCTCTTTCTTCTTTAGTCAATGGGCGAAATGGTGACATAAAATCTTTTTTTTCAGACGACTTGACTATCTCCCATTCTAGCCCAATTTTCCCCATCAGGCCCTCAAGGTTTAGTTTTAACGCGAGCACCCCAATACTTCCCACCAGTGAAGTCGGATGTACCATTATGCTATCACCTGCCATCGCTACATAGTAACCTCCAGATGCAGCCACATCGACCACAGACACATAAACTTTAACTTTGCTCCGCTCCTTAAATGATTTGATTTCATGGTATATGATATCACTAGAGGTTACGGTTCCACCTGGACTGTTAATCCTTAATAAGATTCCTTTAATATTTTTATCATTTTCTGCTTTTTTAAGTATTTCACGGATACGATCCACCATCCCAGTTTCACTTGAGAACCCAACTAATGTTTTCTTGGGACGGTTACTTATAGGACCATCAATGTCAATTAACAACATTTTACCGTTCCCGCTTCCCTCTTCAACAACCACTTCTTCAAGGGATTCAATTTGCGAACCCATTCTAATTACTGCACAGGAACAGCCAAGTAATACTACTGCAATAAAAAGTAAAATTCTTAAAGTTAAAGCAGGCATGCGTTTCAGTTCAACGTAAAAATATTAAGCAATAGAGAGCATTCGAAAAAAGACTTGTAAACTGGCTATAACCTTGTCTACNCCATCATGCTCTTTTAGCGATTCATTTAGTCGACTCTGTGTCTTAGTTATGATTTCACTGTTTCTTTTTTCAACTGGCAATTTAAGTTGTTGAGTCAAAATATAAATAGCATCAATCAAATCTTTCAAGNCCAACGTTCCAGCAACAATGCTCCTTTTTTTCAAACGCCTAGCTGCCTCCGTATGGTTTTGGCTNGGATCAATCCCGAGTTGCGTGCCAAACTTTGAACAAATCATGATCCCCTCACGTATCCCTTCAAGGGCACCCTTTGCANCGTGATCCCCTTGNATTCCTTCAAAAACTTCATGAATTGCTTGAAGAGGTTCTATCGCTTTAAGATCTATCAACGTCGATTCATCAAGCTCATATATTCTCGCTAACTCCTCTGGTTTAACCTTTGAAGAGGAGCTCAACTTTTCCCTGAGATTTGCACTAAACTTACCAATTTCCTCATCTATTTTCTGTTTGCTAGTAATCAAAGTATCTTTAATACGATCATCAAATTCTTCCAACCTTTTTTGATTTTTAAAAATTTCTCGATATTCTCGATTCATTTTCTCAACGAGCATTTCTACATGTTCTGTCATGACTTTAATAAGTNCGTGACGACGTTCCTCCTCAAAAGGCTCTAGATATTTTTGCCGAGCTNTTTTTTCAGTTCGAAGAAACTGGCGTGGAATTTCTCGTATTGCTTTTTCATATGAACCTAGCAATGATTCAAGGTGATCAGGCGAGTATTTTTGATTGGACTTTGTAAACNTAATTGTAAATTTTTTAATTCTACGGGTATTATCAGCTTCAATATGATATATAGCTTCATTGAACATCGTATCTATCTGGCTATCCAAATTTCTCATAAAAAATATTTATCCCATTTAAGCTTTTTTAATTGTTTATTATTTGACTGACATTGCGCAGCGGCAACCTATTCCATAAAAATCTTTTGCTTCATCGTAACCATATCGAGCAGATGATCTTAAGTAGCCTGACAAACTATTCCAGGCCCCTCCTCGTATTGTATGATTAACGCCGTTTTTTGGGCCTCGAGGATTAGCATATTCGCTGTTTTTATAATAATTTTTATCATACCAATCATATACCCATTCAGCAATATTGCCAGCAAGGTCGTATATACCATTAGGAGTAGCTCCTGAATGGAAACTTCCCACTTCATAAGTAGAAAGACCCTTTCTTATGAAACAACACCGGTTAAAACCCGCCCTTTTATCATCTGGAAGACTATTCCCCCATGGATATTTTCGCCCATCCAGTCCGGCTGCTACCCGTTCCCATTCTGCTTCCGTAGCTAATCGTTTTCCCCTCCATTCGCAATAATTAGCGCAACGTTTCCATGANAAGCCAATGACAGGGCGCTTCTTCATACCAGGCCTTGGCTGACGATCCCACCATCCAGTTATTGTAGGGTGTTGGTTCGGGTNATAAGAAAGATACTCCCCAAAGTCTGCCCCCGTAACTTCAAACTGATCAAAATAAAACGCATCTAAATATACTTTATGCTTTGGGTGCTCATCAGACCTTCCTTTTCCTTCTTCAGTTCCCATGAGGTATTCCCCCGCAGGAATCAAAACCATTTCTGGCATTACCAATCTATCAGCAAGGGCTACTTCTACTACTCTTCCACTAGAAACTCCAATGACCAAAACCCAAAATAACCAAAATTTAATATATCTCATCATAGCAACTCAGAAAAAATCCTAAGGGGAAAAAGTTCATTACTTATCCTACACTCTCACCCGCAAAAGTAGATATTATATATTGTACCAACTCTTAAATGACACTATTATGTAATATATTACTTAGCCCGCTAAGAAGGTCCCCGTTAAATAGGTATGT
>JGI26382J51730_1001258_pt1 | contig 11120 bp, 9 predicted proteins | sample SaaInlV_165m_DNA_2_FD_51730 | JGI IMG/M metagenome (IMG submission 51730) | reverse complement strand
TTTCCGACATTTCGAATTTCATTAACCGCTGCTTCCATGGATCGGGCAGAAACACCATAGCTCACCATGAGCGTATCTGCACCCGCCTCTAAATCTGATTTAACCAAAGAAAGTTCATCAAGATTTGATTCAATTTTCATTCTTAATCGTTCATTAAGTGTCGCAATTATATCTGGATCTTTGGTGATATGTCCTTCATCATTATGGCTTGACCCCGTATAATGGTGGATGGGGCCATCTACACGATATGGATCTAATTTTTTTCCTATGACCCCATTTGGGATTTCTGGCCAATCCGGTGTATGCTCCATATCATGGACCGAAACGGATTCTGTCGTCATGACCGTATCTTTATCCGACGCCAAAAATACGGGCGTTCGGAACCGTTCCGCCAATTTAAAAGCACGCTTTGTTAAATGGTAGCTTTCAGAAATATTGGTTGGAGATAGAACAATCATGGGATAACCACCTGTGGTTCCCCAACGCATAAATTGGATATCACCTTGTGCCGAGGCCGTGGCTGCACCCGTTGATGGCCCTAATCTTTGTGAAATGGCAATGACAATGGGTACTTCCATCATGATTGCCAAACCAAGGTTTTCGGAATACAGAGATAGGCCTGGTCCACTTGTTGCCGTAAAAACAGTTGCCCCAGCCATGGCAGCACCAATACAGTGTCCAAGAGAAGAAATTTCATCTTCACCCTGAAAACCAATACCGCCTATTTTGGGAAGCTCACGAAGCATATGGGATAAAATGCCTGAAGCGGGCGTAATGGGATATCCAGCATAATAATTACATCCCGCATTCAATGCGCCACGCGCAATAGCCGCAGCGCCATCCACCATTTCTCTTTGTTGATTATTCATTAAAAAATTATCTCAATTTTAATAAGCACTAAAATTACGTTATCATCATTATCTAATGAATCTAATTTGTTCTGTTAAAATAGATTTTTTAAGTTCACCAAATGATCTTTCCTAAACAAATCGAAATTCTGGACTCAACATTGCGTGAAGGCGAACAAACGCCGGGCGTCTCTTTTTCGGTGGATCAAAAGATTGCATTGGCTAAACGATTGGATACGTTCGGAGTTGATTTTATAGAGTTGGGTCATCCTGCAGTTTCCCCTGATGTGTACGAATCTGTAGAGGCTTTGAATTCACTAAGTTTAAATGCCTTCAAAGTAGCTCATGGGCGCGCAGCAATTTCCGATATAGATGATGTTGTTGCGATTGGTGTGCCATGGATGGGAATATTCTTTGGCACATCTGCTTTAAGCTTGAAACATAAATTTAACGTNACAAAAACTGAAGCATTAAATCGCATCGAAACTGCNGTGAAATATGGAAAAGANAATGGACTTAAACTTCGGTTCACAGCTGAAGATGCCAGTCGAACAGATATTGATTTCCTGATTCAAGTGGGACAATTGGCACAAAATTCAGGCGCAAACCGGTTTAGTCTTGCTGATACGGTAGGTTGTTTAACACCTACGCAAACAAAAGTAATAGTGAGTCGAATGGTTTCAGAATTGGATATCCCTGTGAATATTCATTGTCATAATGATTTTGGGATGGCCACAGCAAATGCGTTGTCTGCATTGGAAGCCGGTGCCCGATGTGTTGATGTATCTGTAAATGGATTGGGAGAACGGGTAGGGCTACCTCCTTTAGCAGAAGTGGTTGTTGCACTGGTTAATATTTATGATGTAAACAATAATTGGAATTTGAGTATGATNCCAGAATTAACTGAAATGGTTCAATCCTTTTCGAAATTGGATTCAAATGCTAATCAACCTATTGTAGGAAAAAATGCATTTACCCATAAAGCAGGGCTTCATGTAAAAGCTGTGGTTAAGGAACCAAAATCCTACGAAGCTATTTCACCTGTATCTGTTAAGAGAAAGCGACATTTCATTATAGATAAATATACGGGGAAAGTAGCTCTTATTAACAAATTTGAGGATTTAGAGCTAAATGTACATCCAGAGGAAATAAATATTATTTTGGAAGAAATAAAATCCCATCCGGAAAAAGTGGACTGGAAAGATAAAGAACTTATTTCTCTTATTAAATCAATGGGAATAAAGGTGTAATTTTTATGTCAAACTATACAGGAATATCATGAAAAAGTTAGGACCAGATTTTTATAATATTACAGATCTGTTATCAGAAGAAGAATTACTTATACAACAAACGGCATACGATTTTGTCCAATCAGAATTTATGCCACTCATTAATGAGCATTATGAAAAGGCAACCTTCCCCATGGAACTCGTTCCCAAATTAGGGGAATTAGGATTTATGGGCTCTGCATTGCCAGAAGAATCAGGTGGTGCCGGTGTAAGCAATGTTGCCTACGGGCTTATTCTTCATGAATTAGAACGGGGCGATTCTGGCCTTCGATCTTTTGCCAGTGTGCAGGGGGCTTTGGTTATGTATCCGATTCACGCTTATGGTTCAGATGAACAAAAGCAAAAGTGGCTTCCAGGGTTAGGCGCTGGAACCCTAATTGGATGTTTTGGACTAACCGAACCAAATTTTGGTTCAAATCCTGGNGGTATGGCNACTCGATGTAAACGGGACGGTGATGGCTGGATTATCAATGGGAATAAAATGTGGATCACCAATGGATCTTTGGCTGATGTAGCCGTGGTTTGGGCGAGAGATGAAGATGGCCTTGTTCGTGGATTTTTATTAGAAAAAGGAATGGATGGATTTACATCTAGCGATATCCATGGAAAATTAAGTTTAAGAGCATCCGTTACATCTGAACTTTCAATGGTGAATGTAAAAGTGCCTGATTCAGCACGACTCCCTAATATTGAAGGACTAAAAGGCCCATTAGGTTGTTTGACTCAAGCGCGTTATGGCATTTCTTGGGGAATGGTTGGCTGTGCGGTGGATTGCTACAATACAGCTCTGGAATATTCTAAAGAGCGGAAGCAATTTTCCAAGTCTATCGGTGGATATCAACTTACACAGAAAAAATTAGCGGATATGGTTACTCGCATCACAGAAGCACAACTTTTGGTCTATCGCTTAGGACGGCTCAAAGATGAAGGCAAAATGACCTTTCAGCAAGTATCCATGGCGAAACGGAATAATTGTGAATTGGCTAGAGATATTGCCAAGATTTCTCGTGGAATGTTAGGGGCCAACGGAGTGACAGAAGATTATCCTATTATGCGGCACATGGCCAATATTGAATCGGTCTATACTTACGAAGGCACCCACGAGATGCATACTTTGATTATTGGCCAGCAAGAAACAGGGATGGCTGCCTACGATTCGTAAATATTAGTAGGGGATAGGCATACCTATCCCCTACATCATTAATGTTCTAAAACCATTATGAAATCAAGGGAGACCAACGGGTTTTCCTCCAATTGCCCATTCTCCAGGATTTGTTTCTTCGATAAGAACCCAATTGCCGTCACGTTTTTCTTCGCCGGTTACTTTGACCATAGCTTCAGTAACCTCTTGTATCATTGCAGATTTCTGCTCCTCGGTAAAAACGCCTCGGACAATTTTAATAGTAGTAATTGGCATTTTATTCTCCTTTACTTATTTTGATTATTCACCTTTTGATATTGAATCCAGGGCAGCCTGCAGGCTCATAACGGGATGAATATTTGCATCGCCCAATTCCAGGTGTCGTTGCTGATAATAGGAAACAATGCACTATACACATTGTTCTCTGTAGGCTTCCAAAATTAAAACTAAAAACCTGTAGTAAAATATTATTTTCAAAAATGTACTCTTTCATTTTATTAGTTACATTTATTAAGTATTTACTCATATTATATGATAAAAGTGATTTATCAATTATATTTTATACTCACATTGACAATCAATAGTCCAATTTAGTCCGTAATAGCCAATAACTCTTCCGTATGTTATCTATCCTCCAATCATGGCATTTACGCCATGCTCTTCAAAAATATCTAGAACTCGTTTTTGTCTTTCGATGCTCGGTTCGTCCATAATTCCTTTTTCATAATGAACGCCCAATTTCTCATATTTCTTTGCAGCAATATTGTGGAAAGGTAGAATGTTAACCAATGGCTTTTTGCCTTCTAAAGTAGCAATAAATTTAGCTGATTCGTAAATGTTCTCATCGTCGTCATTAACCCCTTTGATTAATGGAATGCGAATGTTCATATTCATTCCACTTGCCGCTAAGAGTTTTAAATTTTCCAAGATCTTCTCGTTAGGAACACCAGTCCACTCTTTGTGCTTGGCCGAATCCATCAATTTTAAATCATATAAAAAATGTTCAGCTTTACCAGCAACTTCCATTAGAATGTTGGAATTCGCCAACCCTGTAGTGTCTATACAGCGATGTATACCTTCCTTACCGCATGCGTCTAACATTTCTATTAAAAATTTGTGATGGAGTAGAGGTTCTCCGCCAGAGAAAGTAACACCACCTTCTGATGTATCCATTAAAATAGTTTCCTTTTTTATTTGAGTCATTACCTCATCTGTGGTCATTAATTGCCCCGTCATTTCCATTGCCTTTGTAGGGCATACGTCCGCGCACTTACCACACATAGCACACAAATCAGCGTTAGTCACGATTCCGTCAGGAGTTAGGGTTAATGCATCGTTAGGGCAGTTTTTTACACATTCTCCACTGCTAATGCACTTGTCGTTGGAGTACATTTTTTGCTGCTTCCTAGGTATGCTTTCCGGGTTGTGACACCACTTGCAATCTAGCGAGCACCCTTTAAGAAATATTGTTATACGGATTCCTGGGCCATCATTGATTGCATATCTTTTAACATCAAATATTAGTGTAGGCTGTTCCATTCTTATAAATATAAGTAAATGTAAATTCTGATTCTACCCATTACTATGAGTAGAATCAGAATATAAATATAAAATGTAAGATAGGTACTTAGAACGAATCGTTCTCGGTACGGTCAATTACTTCCTGTTGAAGATCAGGATTCATGTCGTTAAAGTAATCGCTGTAACCAGCCATTCTAACTAATAAGTCTTTATAATCTTCCGGATTTTCTTGAGCAGCTTTTAGAGTTGCAGTATCAACAATGTTAAATTGAATATGATGACCACCTAACGTAAAGTAACTTCTAATCAACTTACCCAACTTGGCAATGTCTTCATCTCTTTTTAACAAGCTAGGAAGAAAACGTTGATTCAATAACGTACCACCAGATCTAGTGTGATCTAATTTCGTTAAAGAACGAATTACTGCAGAAGGACCATTTGTATCGCAACCATGTGAAGGTGACGTTCCGTCAGAAATCGACTTCGCAGCTAATCTACCGTTTGGAGTTGCACCCATTACTTTACCAAAATAAACATGGCAAGTAGTGGAAAGCATGTTAAGGTGGAATTCACCGCCTTTAATGTTTGGCTTCCCGTCAATGGCTTTAACTAAATCATCGTACACTTGTAAAGCGATATCGTCAGCGTAATCGTCGTCATTTCCGAAGAACGGAGTTCTGTTAACAATAGTTTGACGTAAAATCTCATCGTCTTTAAAGTTGTTTGCAACAGCAGTTAAAATTCTGTCCATATCAAATGTTTTTTCTTCAAAAACGTGATACTTAAGAGTAGATAAGCTATCTGTAACAGTTCCTAAACCAGTACACTGAATGTAGTTAGTGTTGTATCTTGGTCCACCATTGTAATAATCTTTTCCGGTAGAGATACAATCCTCAATTACAACAGAAAGGAATGGGGCAGGAGCATACTTTGCAAACATTGTGTCTATGTAGTTACTTACAGTAATTTTAAGATCAACAATATATTTCACTTGTTTATGGAATGCATCGTACAGTTCTTGATACGTTTTAAACGTTCTTGGATCACCAGATTCAGTACCTACAAAAATACCTGTAACCGGGTCAACACCATTGTTTAAAGTGATTTCAACAATCTTAGGAACATTTAAGTAACCAGTTAAAACAAACGCTTCTTTACCAAAAGCACCTACTTCAATGCAACCACTACAGCCACCTTCACGAGCGTCGGTAAGAGACTTACCCATTGCAATCATTTCAGTAATGTATGTTTCTGGGCTAAATACTGATGGATACCCGTGTCCTTGACGAATAACTTTACAAGCTGCCTTTAAAAATTTGTCTGGTGTTTTCGGGCTAATGTGAACCGATGAACCTGGTTGTAAAAGGTGAAGTTCTTCAACTGCTTCTAATAAGATGAATGAAACTTCGCTAACACCATTTGAACCGTCAGACTTTAAGCCACCAATGTTGATGTTTGTAAAATCGTTGTAAGTTCCACTTTCTTTAGCAGTAATACCAACTTTAGGAGGAGCCGTGTGGTTATTTACCTTTACCCACATGCAGCAAATAATCTCTTTTGCTTCTTCTCTTGTTAAGGTTCCTTCTGCGATTTCTTTTTCATAGAAAGGAGTTAAGTGTTGATCGAAATGGCCTGGGTTCATTGCGTCCCAACCGTTCAATTCTGTAATGGTTCCTAAATGAACGAACCAATACATTTGAACCGCTTCGTGGAATGTTCTTGGCGCATTTGCTGGCACCCATCTACAAACTTCTGCAATTTTTAACAACTCCGCTTTTTTCGCTGGGTCGCTTTCAGTTTGAGCCCTTTCCTCTGCTAAATCAGCATGACGTTCTGCAAATACAATTGAAGCATCGCAAGAAATCGCCATTGCTTTAAGTTGTTCTGCTTTGTCGTTTGCCTCAGCATCCATCATGTAATCTAAAGAATCAATGTGGTCTTGGATTTCTTTCTTGAAATCCAACATTCCTTTCTTATAGATTTTTCCGTCTAATACTGTATGACCAGGAGCACGTTGTTCCATAAACTCGGTAAACAAACCAGCTTCATAAGCTCTTTTCCAAGTATCTGGAACGTGGTTGAAAATTCTTTCACGTTGAGTTCTGCCTTCCCAGTAAGGGATTACTTCTTTTGCATACGTGTTGATGTCTTCTTGACTAGTTGTATAACGTTGTTGATCTCTTGAATTTAATACATGAAAATCTTCAACACTATGACAAGTTAATTCAGGAAATGTAGGAACTGCTTTTGGAACAGGACCTCTTTCTCCAACAATTAGTTCATCTTCTCCGAAATACAAAGTTTTCTTTTCACAATGATCTAAAAATGTTAAAGCCCTAAGAACAGGTATGGAGTGTTTCCCATAATGCTCTTTATAAAAAGCAGTTTGATGTAATGCTCTTTCTATTGAAATGCTTGGCTCAGCTTCAAAACTTAATTTTCTTAATCGTTGAACTCTAGAGTTCATTCCTGGCCCTATTTTATCTCCTAAAGGTTCATAAAAATTACCTTCAGAAGCAGCATTTCTTTCTGCTGTTTGGATAGAATCAGTTTTTCCTAAGAGTTCTTTTATTGACGGGAGGTTAGCTCCATTTGGATCTATTCCTACTTTTATATGGTTAATGTTCTCCATTGTAATCCTCCGATTTTACCCAATTGGGTGAGTTGTACAAATGCATTGTGCCTACTAAATGCATTGTGCCTACATTGTGCCTAAGTGCACAAATGAATTTAAAAGTTAAAATTTAGTGATTGAAACAAAAAAGAGAGGAGGCTTAATTGTAATATATTAAGCATTCGAACGCCATGCTAAAGTATCGTGGCGGTCATGTCAAACGGACTGATCTGAGAGATACTGTGTAAACGTTTTGTTGAATTTAGTAATAATGTAGCTATGTACTTTAGCAAATGTTGGAGTATGTTTATTTTATTAATAAATCATTAAGAGCATCCTCTAGTTTTGGGAATAAGAATTTGTAGCCAGCTGTTCTGATTTTATTAGAAGACACTCGACTTCCTTCTAATAGTATTTTGGATAATTCACCAAAGATCAATTTCATAGTGAAGGCAGGTACATTAGGAAACCAGAAAGGTTTCTTAAGAACTCTAGCCAAAACATGAGTGAATTCTTTATTTGTTTTGTGGTCCGGGGCAACTGCGTTATATGGGCCTGTCATTTTAATATCTTCAATTGCCTTAATGTAGATGTTACATAGGTCGTCAATGTGTATCCATGGAAGAAATTGTTTGCCATCTCCAAGGGCAGAAGCTATTCCCAAGTCAACTGGTGTTTTGATTTTTGCCAAGGCACCTCCATTACTTGTTAGCACAACACCTGTTCTAATTAAGACGGTTCTAATTTCTTTTTCCTTAAAAAGTTTAGTAGAGTTTTCCCATTTCTCACATGTAGATCCTAAAAAGTCTTTTGTTGGAGAATCATCTTCGCTAAATATTTTTTCAGAGGATTCTGATCCATAGTACCCGATAGCAGAGGCGGATATAAATGCTTTTATGCTTTTGTTTGATTCATTAATTTTTGAGTAAATCAAATGAGCAGGTTTTTGTCGACTGTCAAGAATTGTTTTTTTTCTGTTTTTAGTCCATCTCTTATCTGCAATGTTAGCACCTGCCAAATGAATAATATAATCAGCTGTTGTGATTGCCTCTTGATCGATTAGACCTTGCTCTATGTTCCATTGGTGAATTGGAAACCCAGAATCATCATTTTGTGTTCTACTTAATATAGAGACTGAATACCCTTTTTCTTTTAACCTTTTGCAAAGGTGCCTTCCAATGAGTCCAGTTCCGCCTGTAACCAAAATATTAGCCATTGTGTTTTAATATGCCCCAAAGTTTAGTATTTGAAGCGTAGCCTGCCGATAGGCCGCTATGATTTCATATACATTGTTGTGTGTTCGGCTCTTTTTTACCTTCACGAACTTTTTTTCTTGCCAGAAGCAATATATAAAAGTCCTCCGTGTAAATGTCGTTTCTTTGATATATTATTAAGCGAAAAACTAGTGGTATTCTTTTCTAATAATTCCCACGATTTGCGTTTTAAATCTGCTCTTGCTACAAGCTCTGTCCACCAGGATTGAGGAACAAATTTATCAGCATAGATATCTATGATTACATAGTTCCCAACTGGTTTCAATAAGGCGTAGGTTTTTTCAAAAACCTCTTCATGTTTAGGGATAACGGATAATCCCAAAACACAAATGACATTGTCAAATTGGATTTCACGCCCACAAATTTTATTTAATTGTTCCTTGCTAATTTGTTTTGCATCTACTTGGATTAGTATAATATTTCCCCAATTATTTTTGGTTACTTTTTTTTTCGCCTTGCTTATCATTCCTTTGGAATAATCTAAACCAATTACTAAGCCAGTTTTCCCAACCAAAGGACTTAGATACTTGAAATTTGATCCCGTGCCACAAGCTAAATCCAAAACAACATCTCCTTCTTTCAAATTCAATGCAGCTACGCCTATTTTTCTTGCTTTTTTATAATGAGGTTCTACAGTTAAATCGTAAAAACTAGAAAATGTATCGTACCAACTCATAAAAGTATTTTAATTATTATCTATAAATAGCAATTGTAATAAACCATCTCTCTTTTCTTTTCTCCTTTGGTGTCTGCTGACATACAACGTTTTAGCTAAACTGCGTTTTAATGCATTTTTACATGGTGTTAGCACTTGTTTTTTTTCTTTCATTGTCTTAATTCCAAGCATTAGCAGGGCAATAATCAACGCGACAAAAAAGACTGTTGTTGTCATGCTTTTTACTACTGAAAACATATTTGTTGCAACCATTGAAGTTTGCGACAAGTTTGGATAACTGTTCAACATTATGATAATTCCAAAATTCTCCAAATAATCGGCTAAACCGGCAATCAATGGTAGAAAGCATAGGTAGAAAAATACGGATCTTGATTTGTTTAGTTTTTTCAAAAAGTAACCAATTAATAAGCAATAACTGATTCCAAAGAGAAATGGATAAATCATATCAATAGGAAGTTGGTTATACAAATAAACTTGTCGTCCATTTTTTCCTAAAGCCTCGAAAAGAGAGTTAATATATTCTGAATTGTATCCCATTGGCATCATATCCAGTAATTTCATCCCATTTGAAAATGTCATTGTTTTTGGAATTGTTACTATCAACATAATCGCATAAACAAGATTTGTCAGGACAAAAAGTAATAGCACCTTTTTGCCAATCAAATTCTTATCAATAATATTCCTTATTCTCTCCATTTATTTTCAATAAGTGCTATGGTCTCGTATAACCGTCAGTTATGGGTTTATATGCATTGTTGTTGTGCGTTTTTCATTCAGTTTTCTTTCTGTTTTTTAAGATTATTAGTGTGATTACGTAAATCAAAACGATTCCAAATGGAATTGCTATGAATCTATATTCAGGCAAAAGATACCAAAGAGTCAAAACCAAAATTGTCCTTGCCAGTGCGTGAAAAATTCCAATCCAATGTTTTACAATCCAAGAGAATGGCAACCACATTGATCCAGTCAGAATTCCAACGGTCAGTGGAAGTGAAGAATAGTTAACGAGGAAAAAAGGTATTGCTATTGAATAAACAAGAATGGCTTGTCCTACAGTAAAAAGGAAAAGAGTATCAAATTCATTTTTCGGNTTACTTTTATCAAGGAAATTTTCACCTGTGAATTTTGAGAGGAAGAGACCTANGTACACAATACTACCTGTTCCAATAAAAATGGACCAAACAGCTATAAAATCAGAGAAAAAAATTCCGACAAACCCAATTATAGTCCAAACAATTAATCCTGCTAATGGTGTTGCAAGAAATTTCCCATTAGCAAACTCAATTCTTTGTTCTTCGAGTGTTCTCTTAACTTCTTTCATTAATTTTTATTCAATCATCAAGGAATATATATTTTCAACTAATTTAATGGTAGACCCTTCTCCATTATTCTGAAAGAGAATGATTCCTATTTTTGTATCAGGATTAAAATACATATGCGTCCTTACTCCAGGGTCACGTCCACTATGCCCCCAGAAAGAAAAAGTTCCATAATTAATTTTTTTCCACCCTAATCCTTGGATATCGTAATCTTTCACTTGCAGAGTAAGCATCTCAGATACAGTGGAAGGTTTTAGTATTTGATGATTATTATATTTTCCTTCATTCATCATTGCAATCATGAAGTGAGACAATTCTGTAATAGTGGTCTTAAAAAGGCCATCAGGATAATTGTAAAAACTGTAATTACATAATTCAAAATAATCTTCTATTTGACTTTTAATCAACTTAGATACCCATTCACTATTTCGATTATCT
>JGI26382J51730_1001257_pt1 | contig 11128 bp, 10 predicted proteins | sample SaaInlV_165m_DNA_2_FD_51730 | JGI IMG/M metagenome (IMG submission 51730) | reverse complement strand
ATATCCCATGGAGCTAGAAATTGACCTTTTTTTACATTTATAATTTTATTTGTTTTTGCAGCAGCAATTAACAAATCAGTTTGTCTACATAAAAAAGCTGGAATTTGTAATATATCAACATGATTTGCAAGAAGCGAACATTGCTCTGCATTATGAATGTCTGTTAAAATTGGAATGTTAAATTCTTTTTTAATTTTATCAAACACTGGAAGTGAAGCCTCAAGACCTGCTCCTCTTTGACCCTTAAGACTGGTTCTATTAGCTTTATCAAAAGAAGTTTTGTAAATAAATCCTAAACCAAATTTATTTGTGATTTCTTTGATTTTACCCGCCATATCCATTGCATGCTGTTCTGTTTCAAGTTGGCATGGTCCAGCGATAATACAAATTTTATTATCGTTTGAAATTTCTATGTTGTCACAATTGACTTTAATGCTGCTCATTTATGATTTTTTGCTGCTTTGATAAAAGATGAGAATAAAGGATGAGGAGCTAAAGGTCTAGATTTAAATTCTGGGTGAAACTGAACTCCTATAAACCAAGGATGATTTTTTAACTCTATAATCTCTGGTAATTTATTATCTGGCGATAATCCTGAAAAAATCAGGCCTTTTTTTTCAAATTTATCTTTAAAAGCAATATTCACCTCATATCGATGTCTATGTCTCTCTTTAATCAATTTTGATTTATAAATTTTTCTAATTAAAGAATTATCTTTTAACTTAGCATCATAAGAACCTAATCGCATAGTACCGCCAAGATCTTTATCTGTTCCCTTAATCATTTTGCCATCTTTAGACCACTCATTAATTAATCCAACTATTGGCAAACCTTTTTTGTCAAATTCACTGGATGTAGCATTTTTTAAATTTAATTGATTTCTAGCAAATTCAATAATTGCCATCTGCATTCCATAACAAATACCTAAAAAAGGGATTTTGTTTACTCTTGCATGTTTTATAGCTTCAATTTTTCCATCTGTTCCTCTTTTACCAAATCCACCTGGAATTAATATCCCTGAAATATTTTTAAGTTTTTTCTTAATTTCTGAAACTTTTAATTTTTCAGAATCTATTCTAACTAAATTAACTTTAATTTTATTATTTATACCCCCATGTGTTAAAGCTTCATCTAAAGATTTATAAGCATCTTTTAATTCTACATATTTTCCGATAATTGCTATGTTTACTTGTTTTTTATTTTGTAAAATAATTTTAGTGATTTTTTTCCATGGGCTTAGGTTTGCAGATTTTTTAGATTTTAATCTAAAATAATTCAATACCTGAAGATCTAATTTCTCTCTATAAAAACTCATAGGAGCCTCATAAATAGTTCTAACATCTACTGTCTCAATTACATTTTTAATATCAACATTACAAAATAATGAGATTTTCTTTCTATGCTCTAAAGGTATTGGTCTTTCGGATCTACAAATTATAATATCAGGCTGGATACCTATGCTTCTTAATTCTTTAACAGAATGTTGAGTAGGTTTTGTTTTAATTTCATCAGATGCTTTTAAATATGGCACTAATGTTAAATGAATAAACAATGCATTTTTTTTTCCAACATCATTTGCAAATTGTCTAATAGCTTCAACAAATGGTAAGCTTTCGATATCGCCAACAATTCCACCTATTTCACAAATAACAAAATCCTCTTTTGATGAATCATTTTTTATAAACTGTTTTATTCGATCAGTTATATGTGGAATAACTTGAACTGTTTTACCCAAGTATTCGCCTTTACGTTCTTTTTTTAAAACATCACTATATATTTTACCCGTTGTAATATTGTCTGATTTTTTTGCTGATACTCCTGAAAATCTTTCATAATGTCCTAAATCTAAATCAGTTTCTGCACCATCGTCTGTTACATAAACTTCACCATGTTGAAATGGACTCATTGTTCCTGGATCAACATTTAAATATGGATCTAATTTTCTTAATCTAACTTTATAACCTCTGGATTGTAAAAGATAAGCTAGGGATGCTGAAGAGAGACCTTTACCTAAGGAAGAAACCACGCCGCCGGTGACAAATATATATCGCGCCATGGAATTATCTTATAACGAATAAAGAATGAATTGAAAAGAGTTAATTAATTGTTTTCTGGAATTGAGGGAGTATCTTCAGTTTTTTCTTCAACAGTGTCTAAAACAGAACTTGTGGGTGTTAATTCTGCTCTTGAAATTATAGTTAATGCTAGGCTGCAAATTATAAACAAAGTAGCAACAACAGCAGTTGCTTTAGTCATAAAGCCTCCAGCAGATCTTGATAACATAAAGTTTTCTTGAGAAACACCAATACCCAATGCTCCACCTTCAGATTTTTGTAACAAAATTAATAAAACCAAAATTACAGCCAAGATGATGTTAATAACTAAAAGCAATGTTTCCATGACGGACTAATTATAGGTTTTTTTAATTATATCAATAAATTTTTTTGAGTCTTGAGAGGCACCACCAATCAAAAAACCATCAATGATACTAATATTTTTTAATTCAGTAATGGTATTTGCATTTACAGAGCCACCATATAAGACTTTTGGAGATTTTTTTCTAAATTTACTTTTTATAAATGATACAGATTTTTTTAATTCCTCAGATTTTGGAATTACTCCTGTTCCAATAGACCAAACAGGTTCATAAGCAATAATGATGTTAGATTTATTATTAATTAATTTTAAACCATTGTTAATTTGTCTTGCTAAAACTTGATTAGTTTTTTTGTTTCTTTTTTCTTTTAAAGTTTCTCCTATACAAAAAATAATCTTCAAACCTGTTTTAATTGCACTCTTAATTTTTAAATTAATTAATTTATCACTTTCGCCCTCTTGCCTGTTTTCTGAATGACCTAAAATTACATATTTGGCTCCAACATTTTTTAACATTTTTGAATTAACATGGCCTGTGTAAGGTCCAGAGTTTTCATTTTCATGACTGTTTTGTGCGCCAACTGCTATATTTGTATTTTTAAGTCTTTTTGATAAAGGACGAATAAGTGTGTTTGGAGGACAATAAATTAATTTAAATTTATTTTTTTTATTAGTTTTTAAAAATTTTATAACTTTATCCAATGAATTTAGAGTTTTTAAATCACCAAACATTTTCCAATTAGCTATAAAATACATATATTTATTTGTCATAATTGAATTTTTAATCTATAGATTTGTTTTTTACAGATCAATATATTAATGACACGATGATAAAAACTTTAAAAAATTTTGGTGGAAAAAAATTAGGTGGACTAATCTTAATTGCAGTAATTATCATTGCATTTGGATTTGGTGGTTTTGGTGGTGGTTTCAGCACTAACAATCAAAACAACATTGCGAAAATAAATAAAACCAATGTAACTACCCAAGATTTTATGAATTACCTTAATGAAAGTAAAATTTCACAACAAGCAATTAGGGAAAATTTAGACAACAACATTATAGAAGAATTGTTATCAGGTCTTATCTCAACAACCTTAATAGATTTGGAAATAGAAGACTTCGATTTATCTATTACAGAATTTACTGTCTTGAAAAAGATAAAAGAAAATGAAAATTTTCTTGATGAAAATAAAGTATTTCAAAGAACTAAATATGAAAAATTCTTACTCACAAATAATATGTCTGCACCAATGTTTGAGCTTCAACTAAAAAATAGAGAGCTTCAAAAACATCTCTTTGATTTAATTGGTGCTGGAACAATAACTCCAGAATTTTTAATTAAAAAAAAATTTGAAGAACAGAACAAATCTTTAGATCTTGAATATTTTTCAATGATAAATTTTTATAAAGAAAAAAATGATTATACTGATTTAGAAATTGAAAAATTTTTGGAAGAAAATAAAGATCAATTAAAAAGAGAATATATTGATTTTAAATATGTTGTATTAAATCCTAAAAATTTGATTGGATTAGAAGAATTCAATCAAGGATTTTTTGATGAAATTGACAAAATTGAAAATAAAATTTCTCAAGGAGATACTTTTGAAACAATTCTTAAGAATATTAAGGTTAATGTCTTAGAAATTAAGGAATTCACACCAACATCAATAGAAAAAATAAACGAAGATAAAATTTATTCTAAAAGATCGTCAAAAATAGATCTTATTGAAAATGGAGATAACTTTTTATTATATTCTATTACTAACCAATATGATCGAGTTCCTGACTTAACAGATCAAACAACCAAAAATGAAATACGTAATTTGATTTATCAAAAAGGTAAATTTGATCAAAATAGAAGTGTTTTAGAAGAAATACAAAAAAAAGAATTTGATAATAATAAATTTTTAGAAATAGGCAGTTCTAATATTGAATACTTAACTCTAAATTCCATCAATGATAATAATAAATTCGAAACAAATTCAGTAAAAATTCTTTATTCTTTACCTATTAATTCTTTTACATTGGTTAATGATAAGGATAACGAAATTTATCTAGTTAAATTAGCAAGTTCAAAGAAAAATATCTTCAACAGAACTGACGAAAATTATCTAAAATTTGCAAGCAATCAAAATACTAACAGTAGAAAAACTATTCTTCAGTCTTACGATCAATTACTCAATGATAAATATCAAGTACAATTAAATCAAAAAACTATTGATAGAGTTAAAAACTATTTCAAATGATCATTAATCGAAGCTTCAAAGATTTTAAGTTTCGACACAGAAGCAAGAAAAATCAAATAATCTATACATCTAAAAAAGTAAAGAATGATGATGAGGTTCTTAATTTAATTGATAATTTTTTAGTAGAAAAAAATAGCTTTATATTTGAGTCTGTTGAAAAAGGTAAAATTAAAGGCAGATATACAATTTTTGGTAAAAATCCTGATAAAATTTGGGAATTCAATAACAATAATTCATTTTTAATTAAAAATAATAAAAAAATTAAATTAAAAGAAAGACCAGATCAATTAATAGAAAAAATAATTGAGGAATTCAAATTTGAAACTCCAAAAAAATTACCTAAAATTTGTTCATTAATATCAGGATATTTTTCTTATGACTCAATTAGATATATTGAGAAGATTCCTAACAATTGTAAAAATGATCTAAACTTACCTGATGTAAGATTATTAAGACCAAAAACACTTGTAATTTATGACAATTTAAAAAAAGAAATATTTTATATAATTAATATTTTTAATGATGAAAAAATTAAAAATTATCAAAAAAAATATGATGAAATCAAAAAGGAACTTTCAAAAATACTAATTCAATCTTCTACAAAAAGTNTAAATAGTTCCATAAATCATATTGCTAAAAATATTAAGGTTAAATCAAACACACCTAAAAATAAGTTTCTTAAAATGATCAATAAAGCTAAAGATTACATTAAATTGGGAGATATTTTTCANGTTGTATTAAGTCAAAGATTTGAGGCAAAATTAACGAAAAAACCATTAGATATTTATAANAAATTAAGAATTACAAACCCTTCTCCGTTTATGTTTTTCTTTAATTTTGATGATTTTCAAATAATTGGCGCTAGCCCAGAAATATTAGTCAGATTGAGGGATGGCAAAATAACTGTGAGACCCATTGCGGGTACAAGACCAAGAGGTAAAACAGCTAAGGAAGATCTATTTTATGAAAAAGATTTACTTAAAGATAAAAAAGAACTTTCAGAACATTTGATGCTTCTAGATTTGGGAAGAAATGATGCTGGAAAAGTATCAAAAATTAATTCAATTAAGGTTACTGAAAGTTTTATTATAGAAAGATATTCACATGTAATGCATATAGTCTCCAATGTTGTTGGTGAATATAATAAGAAATTTTCAAAATTTAAATCTTTACTAGCTGGATTTCCTGCAGGAACAGTCTCTGGTGCACCTAAAATAAGAGCAATGGAAATTATTGACGAATTAGAAACTACAAAAAGAAAAGTTTACGCTGGTGGTATAGGATATTTTTCTGCAAATGGTGAATTTGATACATGCATAGCTTTAAGAACTGCAGTTGCCAAAAATAAGAAATTTTATGTTCAAGCTGGAGCTGGAATTGTTGCAGATAGCAAACCTATTAATGAATACGAGGAAACAGTTAATAAAGCTAAAGCTTTAATTAACGCGTTAAGATAATGAAAATATTATTAATCGATAATTATGATAGTTTTACTTTTAATCTCTATCACTACCTCTCATCATTAAAAACTAAGGTTGATGTTGTAAGGAATGACAAAATTACATCAAAAGAAATCATAAAAAAAAGATATAATAAAATTGTAATTTCACCTGGACCAGGTAACCCTAATCAATCTGGAAATTGTTTAAATATTTTAAAGACACTTCATAAAGATATTCCTTTTCTTGGTGTATGTCTCGGACATCAAATAATTGGCCAAGTATTTGGTTCTAAAATTATTCAAGCAAAAAAATTAATGCACGGTAAAACAAGTAAAATTAAATCTAATAAAATTGGTATTTTAAAAAACCTTCCTAAAACTTTTGAGGCAACGAGGTATCATAGTTTGATAATTGATAAGAGATCTTTATCTAAAAATCTTGAAATAACAGCTGAAACAGATGATGGTTTAATTATGGGTGTTCAACATAAAGAATTTAATATTCATGGAGTGCAATTTCACCCTGAAAGCATTAAGACTAAACTTGGAATTAAAATTTTGAAAAACTTTATAAATTATTAATATTATGAAACAATTTTTAGANAAACTTAAAAATAAACAAGACTTAACATTTGAGGAAAGTAAATCAGCTTTTGAGCTTTTGATGACTGGCAAGGCTACTGATNATGAAATTTATAATTTTCTAACATTATTATCTAATAAAGGTGAAGTTTCAGATGAAATTGCTGGTGGTGTTTATGTTCTAAGAGAAAAATCAAAACGAGTAAACGTTAGTGATTGCATTGATACATGCGGAACTGGTGGCGATGGAATGAATACACTGAATATATCTACTGCATCAGCCCTTCTCTTAGCAAGTATGGGTACAAAAGTAGCTAAACACGGTAATAAAGCAGTTTCGTCAAAATGTGGCTCTGGAGATGTTCTTGAGGCCTTAAAGATAAAGATTAATCAAGAACCTAATGAGATTGAAAACTCAATAAATAATAATAATTTTGGTTTTATGTTTGCACAAAATTATCATAGTGCAATGAAATTTGTGGGACCTGTTAGAAAAAAGATTGGCAAAAGAACCATCTTTAATATGATTGGTCCTTTAAGTAATCCAGCACTTGTTGATAGACAGGTCATTGGTGTGTTTGATAAGAAATTATTAAAAATTTTTGGTGAAGCTCTTAAAAATTTAAATATTAAATTTGCCTGGATTGTAAATAGTGAAGATGGGCTTGATGAAATATCACCTTATGCAAAAACGAATGTCACTCAATTAAAAGATGGTAAAATATCTGAATTTTTAATTGACCCAAGTTCTCTTAATATTAATGCAGATAAATTTGAAAATTTAATTGGTGATGATGCTAGTTTTAACGCTAATAAAATGATTGAAATTTTTAAAGGTAAAGATAATGATTTTTCAAAAGCAGTTTGCTTAAATGCAGCAGCAGGATTAATGGTTAATGAAAAATTTATAGAATTTTTAGATGCTTATAATTTTTCAAGAAAATTTATTTTATCTGGTAAACCTTACTCACATTTAGAAAAAATACAAAATGTCTGAAAATATATTAAATGATATAATTACAAAAAAAATTGAAAGAATAGATTTTTTAAAAAAATCTACCAACTTAGATTCTTTAAATAAAATTATAGACAAGAATAACTCTTATATTGATTTTAAAAAAAAAATTCAAAACAATATAACTCAGGACAAAATTTCAATAATAGCTGAAATAAAAAAGGCAAGTCCTTCAGCAGGTGTAATCATAGATAATTATAATCCAGTAGAAATTGCAAAAATCTATAACAATAATAAAGTTACATGTTTATCAGTTCTTACAGAAGAAGATTTTTTCTTAGGAAACCTAATTCATATTAGTAAAATTAAAGAACAATTTAATTTGCCGGTTTTATGTAAGGATTTTTTTATTGATAAATTTCAAATACCATTAGCTAAAAGTTATGGTGCTGATGCAATTTTAATTATTCTTGCAGGTGTCTCTGATGATTTGGCTAATGAATTATATGAAGAGGCATTGAAATTTAAAATGTCAGTAATTGTTGAAGTACACACTGTTGAGGAAGCAAAAAAAGCTTTAAATTTTAAAGATGCTTTAATTGGAATTAATAATAGAAACTTAAAAACACTTAAAACTGATATAAATACAACCTATGATATTTATAATGCACTTAGTAATTATCAGGGACCTTTAATATCTGAAAGTGGAATTAAAACAAAAGACGAACTTTTAGATCTAAACAATAAAACTTCTATTAAAACTTTTTTAATTGGTGAATCACTTTTGAAAAATTTATCAGAAAATTCTATTTTTTCTGTTTTGTAGTTAAATTAACCCCTATTTTACTGAACAATTTAACTATTGTTAATTAATAAGAACTTTTATAGAACATTATTTGTACGATATTTGTTCTTATGCTTACAAAAAAACAAAAAAACCTGCTTTTATTTATCAACAAGAAGTTGAGAAGTTCTGGTGTATCTCCTTCATACGAGGAAATGAAGCAATCTTTAAATTTAAAGTCAAAATCTGGAATTCATAGATTAATAAGTGCTTTAGAAGAAAGAGGTTTTATTAAAAGATTAGCGCATAAGGCAAGAGCATTAGAGGTTATCAAATTACCAGAAACAGCTTCTGCTAATGATATTTACAACAGTTTTTCACCTAGCGTTATTAAAGGTGGTTTAGACGAAGTAAACATTAATTCTGATGAAATAGAAGTTCCAGTGCTTGGAAAAATAGCTGCTGGTACACCTGTAGAAGCAATTCAAAATGAAGTATCAAGAATTCCTTTACCAAGTAATTTAGAAAAAAATGGTGATTACTTTGGATTAAAAGTTCAAGGTGACTCAATGATAGAAGCAGGCATTAATGAGGGTGACACAGTAATTATTAGAAGAACTGATACTGCAGATAATGGCAAAATAGTCGTAGCATTAATTGATGAACACGAAGCTATGCTTAAAAGAATTCATAAAAAAGGTAAAGTTGTTGCACTTGAAAGTGCTAATAGAAACTATGAAACTAAGATTTTTGGCCCAGATAGAGTAAAAGTTCAGGGCGTTTTAGTATCTTTATATAGAAACTTCTAAAAAAATAGTCTAAACAACACAAATGTCTAAAGTTGCAACACGTTTTGCTCCCTCACCTACTGGTGCTCTNCATATTGGTGGTGTACGTACTGCCTTATTTAATTGGCTTTATTCAAAAAATCAAAATGGTTCTTTTTATTTAAGAATTGAAGACACAGATAAAGAAAGATCTAAAGATGAACATAAAATTCAAATTATTAAGTCTTTAAATTGGATTGGTATAGAACATGAAGGTGAAGAGTATATTCAATCAACGAAAATTGATGATCATATAAATGTAGCAAATGAACTACTTAAAAATGGATATGCTTATAAATGCTACTGTTCAACAGAAGAGATTGAGGAACAAAAAAAAAGAGCTAGGCAAAAGAAAATGCCTTATATCTATAATAGAAAATGGAGAGACACAGATGAAAAAGATGCTCCAAAAGATATAAAACCAGTAATTAGATTTAAAAGTAAAATTGAAGGAAGTTCTATTCTTAAAGATTTAGTACAAGGTGATGTTGAAATTGAAAATAACACAATTGAAGATTTTATAATTTTAAGAAATGATGGTACTCCAACATATAATTTATCTGCGACTGTAGATGATCATCAAATGGGCATGACGCATATTATTAGAGGCGATGATCATAAAATAAATACTTTTAAACAAATTCAAATTTATTTGGCCATGAAATGGGAAGTTCCTCAATTTGCTCATATTCCATTAATTCATACAATAGAGGGGAAAAAATTATCAAAGAGAGATAATGCTTCAACTCTGGATGATTATTCAAAAATAGGAATTATGCCTGATGCTTTAAGAAATTATCTACTTAGACTTGGTTGGTCTTATAAGGACAAGGAAATATTTACCTTAGAGGAAAGTATCAAATGCTTTAATTTAGAAGGCATAGGCAAATCACCCTCAAAATTGGATATAAGCCGTATTCTGTCAATGAATGAACACTACATCAAAACTATTGATGAAAATGATCTTTACTCAAATCTAGTTAATTATTGTGAAATTTATAAGGAAAAAATAAAACCTGAAAAAGAAGCAAAAATAAAATCATCATTATCTTTTTTAAAAAATAAAGCAAAAACCCTAGAAGACATATTTAATAACTCAAAATATATCATTGTAGATGAAGTAAAATTTGATGAAAATGATTTAAAATTGATAGACGATAAGGCAAAAAAAATTATTTCTGAATTTAAAAATAAACTTTCTTCATTAAAAGATTTTAATAAAGAAAATTTAGAGTCAATAATTAATGAATTAATAAAGAAACATGAAACAAATTTTAAGGGCGTAGGCCAACCATTAAGGGTAGCTTTAACAGGATCTAAATTTGGTCCAGGTTTGTATGATATTGTAATTTCATTAGGAAAAAGATGAAGTTGAAAAAAGACTAGGAAAGATACTTTAACAAAATAGAACTAGCTTCCTCAGCGGATGAAGTTTTAGACCTAATACCATCTAGTGTCTTAGAGCATTCAGTTAATTGTTTTTGGATTAACTCAGGGTTTTTTAATAAATAAATCACAGATTTATATATTTCAGCAGCATTACATTCTTTTTGTAATAATTCAGGAATAACTTCTTTATTATTTATTATATTAATAATATTTGCAAATTTTACATTAACTAACATTTTAAAAATCATAAAATTGATAAAACTTAGTTTGTAGATAATAATTGAAGGAATATTTGAATTACAAATCTGTAAAGAAACAGTTCCAGATTTTGAAACAGCAAAGACTGATTTAGATAAAATTTTTGATTTAATATTTTCTTCAGAAGTAACATCTAAATTGCCAATATTAATTTTTTTTATATTTTCTATGATAAAATTTTTATTTTCTTCAGTAGCATGAATATAAAAAAAGTAATCATCATTTTTTTTATTCATAAGTTTTATAAACTCAATCAATATTGGTAAC
>JGI26382J51730_1001239_pt1 | contig 11187 bp, 18 predicted proteins | sample SaaInlV_165m_DNA_2_FD_51730 | JGI IMG/M metagenome (IMG submission 51730) | reverse complement strand
AATCTAAACCAAAATCTAAACAATAATTTATTTTGATAAATGTATTATGTCTCCTGCAATTATTTTAGTTATTTTTCCTTTATCTTTAATTAATAATCCTCCATCATAATCAATTTTAGTTGCTTTTCCTTTCATTTTTCCATTAACTGTGTCTATCTCTACATTCTTTCCAATTGTTGATGATCTTTTTGTCCACTCTGTAATTATTTTGTTTGTTTGCTTTGTGTTTAATAACTCGTATATTTTTTCTAATTCTAATAAAAAGCATTGAACTAATGCAACAGCATTGTTATCTTTATTCAAACTAGCTACTCCGTAATAATTTGGTGTTTTTTTTAATACCTTTTCAATTTTTTTTANATCTATTTTGAAATTTATTCCAACACCTAAAACTAGATTTTCAATTCTATTTGATTCAAATGTTGCATCTACTAACATCCCTGCTACTTTTTTTCCTTTAATTGTTAAGTCATTTGGCCACTTTAATTCTGGATTTATCTTACAAATTTTTTCAATTGCGTATGATAATGCTAATGATGATGCAATTGGAAATAATGTAGTAATTGAAATGTCAAATTTTGGATGTAAAATTATTGATAACCATATTCCTCCTTTTGGTGAAATCCATTTTCTTCCTGATCTTCCTTTTCCTCCTGTTTGTTTTTCTGCAATTATTATGGTGCCGTTATTTTTTGGATCATTGGCCATTTTTAATGCCTGATTTTGTGTAGAATCTATTGATTCAAAATAATATGCTTGTTGTCCTAATGTCTTTGTTTTAATTCCTGAAATAATTTCCCATGGTAGCAACAAATCTGAATTTGATGTAAGTTTGTAACCTTCTTTTTGTTTTGACTCTACTGTATATCCTAATAATTTAATTTTTTTGATATGTTTCCAAACTGCAACTCTACTAATTCGTAAAACATCACTAAGATCTTGACCTGAAAGATATTCTGTGTTATGTGTTTTTAAAAATGTTAAAACTCTGAATAACCCTGTATCATCAAATGAATTGTAAATCAATTTTATGTTCTGTTTAATTCAAGTATAAAATATCTGTTAGAATCCAATATCAAAATCAAATCCTCCATCATCCATACCTCCATCATCCATACCTCCATCATCCATACCTCCATCTGGCATACTTTCTGCTGGAACATAATTTGACATTCCTATCCCCATCATACTAAACATCATACTAAACATCATCATATCCATTACTCCAAAGAACATCATTGTTGGTATGAATGATTTATTTTCATCCATAGTTTGTTTTAGTTTTTCTTTATCGCCTGTTTTGTATAGTGTTGCCATTTGATTCCATTTTAATTGCATCTCATGTACTCTTTCATCCACTTCTTTGAAACCTTTTTCAGTGATATGAATTTCAATTTTATTTCCAAACCACCCTTTTTTTTCTTTAACTTTGATGAATCCTCTATTTTCAAGTTTTTCTAAAATAATGTTTAATTCTTTTGAATCAATCTGTGTAGTTTTTTGAATTTTATCAAATTTTTCTATCCCATGTTTTATTGCACCTAAAACTATGATGTCTTTTGACTCTTCTTCCATGAATTCATCATTAAATTACGTCTAAAAAATTTTTTGTTTTTTCAAAAATTATATTATTCATTACTGTAAATTTTTCATGGAAAAAGATGATCATAATGATGATGAAATTCGGGATATTTTATCATTAAAAAAAGTAGTTGTAATTGGAATGTCTAAAAATTCATCAAAAGCTGCACATTATGTGCCTAAATACCTCTCAAATAATGGATTTGAAATAATACCTGTAAATCCAACTACTGATGAAATTTTGGATAAAAAATGTTATAATTCTGTTTTAGATGTGGATGGCTCTATTGATATTGTTGATATCTTTAGGCCTTCTAGTGATGTTTTACCCTTTGTTAAAGATGCAATTAAGAAAAAACCTAAAGTCATTTGGCTACAAGAAGGGATACATAATTCTGAAGCAGAAAATTTGGCAAGAAAAGAAGGAATAACTGTAGTTTTTAATCGATGCATGCTGGCAGAACATCGGAGACTATGTTGACATGACTGACTTTGAAAATTTCTACAATGATCTTCTTACATTAATGAAAAAATATGACCACGATATTCCTTTGAAGATAGAACAAGATCTTGAAAATGATATTGTAAAAATATTTGGTGCAAAAATAACTTCTTTGGCAAGAGCTCAAAATGGTCTTAATGACATGACTGAGTTAGCATATACTACAGCTGAACATCATCCTTATTGGAATTTGTTATACAATTGTTCTGAAATTGCACATACTGTTTTAGATAAATGGAAAAACTCCTTATCTACAAATGATCTTAAAGATATTGATTGGGCTCTGAAAGAAATTCATCAGACTTTGGAAAAAGTCAAAGATAATACATCTGTTGAACATGACTGTTAATTTTGATCCATTTGTTCATGATTTGTGATTTTTTAGAATGAATGACTTTCTTTTCTTCATTTTCTAATATGTTCTAAAAATTTGTTAAAATCTGATATTTCTTGATAATTGTTATTACTTTATAAAATACATAATTCTGACATTTTATTAATGAGTTCAGTGGATGACAAAAAATCTTATTTTCTAGGTACTGTGAAATCTGGTATTGGTGCTGGATTGATTGCTGGGGTTGCACTATTTTCAGCATTTATTTCCATTGATCAACAATTGGGCTTACCTAATGGACTATTTTTTAAAACAATGCATTTTGCATCTGGCGTGGATACCCTACTAACTATATTTTTAGGGTTATGTGTAGCTGCATTAATTGGAATTTTGTATAATGTTGTCTCTTCTCATTGGGATACGCTTAGAATTATTACTCCTACTAAAGGAATCTTAACTGGCGCTGCAACTGGTGCACTAATTTTTGGTTTGATCTTTTTACCGCTTCATGTTTTAGTTTTACTTCCAACTGTTGAATCTGAAATTATTTTGAATGAGTCTTTGTTAGATATATCTGATAAAGAAAAAGAATCCTTGAAAACTTTGTTGTTTAATAATACGTATGTCCTCTGGTATTCTGCACTTTTACATGTAATTTTTGGCTCTGTATTGGGACTAATGTCTGGATTTGTTTTACATGATAGATATACTGATGTAAAAAGAATTCGTTCTTTTTGGTAGTATTGTAATTTTTTTATTTACTTGTTCTTTTACCAATTCAATAAAATTATTTTTTATTTTACACACATTAAATTTTTAAAAATCTATATGTTTAAAATAACTCAATTTTTAATATTAAATTATCTTGAACCTTGTTGAATCTAAAATAGAAACATCTGATATTTCTACTGTAGAATTAATTACCCACTTTAGACAAAAATGTAAAATTTGTGGTCATCATCGAATAATGCATGATGAATTTGGTAAATGTGAGGGAGTTATGAATAAGCCTTGTACTTCTGGCTGTGATAAATTTAATGCCGAATGATTCTATTTGATCATTTTTTAATTCTTTAATAATACTTGAATATTTTATAATTATGCGAGATTTTAATCCTAACGATGATGCTGTTTTTCCTGAAGGATATTCTCCACAAGAAACTCTTGATGATATTAGTCCCGAAATCCCAAATCAACTACTTGATTTTATTTTACGATCTGGTCCTACTGAAGAAGTAATTGATACTGATTTATTTGCAGTTATGAAAAAACGACGTTCTACAAGAAAATTTTCTGATAAACCCGTTGAAACTATCAAAATTGATAAAATAATTGCAGCAGCTGACACTGCTCCTACTGCTGGTAATTTTCAAGGATTTGAAATTTTTTATGTTAAAGGTCTTGAAAAAAAAATGCTTTGATTGATGCTTGTAATCATCAATCTTATGTTGATGCTCCTGTGGTATTGATTTTTTGTAAAAATCCCTCTCGAGTAAAATTGAATTTTCCCCCTTACATTCTTAGAAAATTTGCAATTCAAGATGCAACTCTTGCTGCAGGATACTCTCAACTTGCAGCTCAGGCATTAGGTTTAAGCTCTATTTGGATTGGAATGTTTGATGAACAAAAAATAATGGATATACTTCAAACTGATTTGGTTCCTTCATCTGTATTGTGTATTGGTTATCCTAAACAAACCAAATTTCCAAAACCTAGACGTAATCTTAAGGATCTTGTTAATGTGGTNTGGTAGCTAAGCCTAAAATTATTCATCTTTAAATAATCACNNNTATCTGTTTATTTTGTGACTGATGCATATGTTATGTTAAATTGCGAATTAGGTGCAGAAGTTAGCATTATTGAACAACTAAAAGAATTGGAACAAGTTGTTGATGTTTTTGAAACAATTGGAACTCATGACATGATGGTAAAACTTCAAGCTGAAAACTTTGAGAAAATTAGAGAAATTGTTTCTTGGAATATTCAAAAATTGCCTAAAGTTCGTTCAACTGCAACTTTAATTAAAAAAGATAATTGAAATCATTCCTAATTCAATACGCTTAAGTTGAAAATTATTTATGATTGTTTATGGATATCTCTTCAACTAAACTACCTCTAATTTTGATATTTGTCCTTGTTGGCATTTTATTATTACAATTCATTACTAATGATAATAATGCCCCTGTAATTGATCCTGAAACTTGTGAACTATATCTTTTGGATTCTCAAATTAATAGTAAACATTACCTTGATGAATTTGATTCAAAATGTTTGGATTTTAAAAACCTCAATAAATAAAATTTTAATATTTAATTAAGATGAACTTCTAATCTAAAATCATGCCTGGTGATAAAAATGAGATTGAAAAACTGATTGACACTATGATTGAAAGTGGAGATGAATTGGTAGATAATTTAAAAACTATTTTACCTAATTCTATGTCTGAATCCATGGTAATGTTTCATGAATCCAATGTTGAAAATTTAAAAAAAATTAAAGAATTTCTTAATCGATGAATCAAATCTTTAATTCGTATTATTCATGTAATATCTTTTTTAATTATAATTTTTTTTATTGTAACTGTGACTAGAATAATTTCAATAATGTAAATAAAATACTAGATGGTGATTTAACATAATTCTAGATTTTAATCTATTTTTTTCAGATGTAAAAATCCATTCAGATGGACTATTGCCTTTTACTATATTTTATGGAAATTTTGTGCTTAAATTCCATAAAAATAAGTCTCTAATAATATTAAATTATCAAAATATTGATGGCACGTATTCTTGAATTTAATATTTAAATTCATCAATACACATGTTCTATATGTTAGGATTAATTATAAAAAAAAATGAAATGTAAATACTGTGATCAGATATTTGTTGAAAATGCTGATACTGTTTTAAATTATTTTAATCATGTTCAGATTAATCATTATGATACACTTACTGATGATGATAAAATTATGCATGACATTCGAGATAAAATGATTAAATCAAAAAAAGAATTTGAAATACTCAAGAAAAAAATTGGTGACTCTGATTTAATTTTTAATCAAAAATATTTGGATGTATAATTAACATTTCAATCTTTATTGGGTCCTGCCATGTCTTCTGGTTTTACTTTATTATCCCAATCTCCACGAACTCCTTTAATTAATGAAATAATTCCTGATATGATGAATCCTAAAATTAATCCAAAAAATAATGTTTGATCCATTATTTTAAATGAACAATTTATTTTTGCTGGAGGTCTATCTTCAAAATATTCATAACAGGTTCCAAATTCATTTGATTCTAAAGTTGCAGCTTGATATTCATGACCAAATGCTCCTAAAATAATAAATCCTACAAAAATTAATGCGATTCCTAAAATAATGAATCTCATATCACTCATATTTTTTTTTACGATTCACAGTATTTACCTTTTGACTTAATACTTCTTGATATTATTTTTCAAGTAATATTTTTAAATTTTCAAGTGATGCATCATAAAATGATCCCATAAACACTAAAAATTCTAAAAATTGTTTTTCAGACATTTTTTTACTATTGAGGTATGATTGCCATGTTATTTCTGTAATATTTTTTGTTTTGTTTTTAATAGAAATTGTGGCAACATATGCTCTTAATGGTAATCCTTCTGTTGCAACATATGTGAAATATTCCTCCTTTTTCCATGCAACAACATGTTCTTCTATTTTGGTTCCATCTACAAATGTAATTAGTCGAATAGCTCCTACATCTTTTTTCTTTTTAGATAGATACGTTGTTTCTTTTACATTTACCACCCATGTTGGTAAGCCTACGATATTACTGATTTTTCTCCACACTTTTTCTTTTGACGTATTAATTCTGACTGTTCTCTTAATTGTTCCTGTATGAAATGATTTTAATGCCTTTTTTACCATACTTCATCTCTTTTTATCATTAAATTTTAAGATTTAGTTAAAGAATCATTTTTAATCCCTTTAACGTAATACTATCAAATGGTCTTTGGGTGGGGCAAAAAGAAATCAATTGAACCAATGGTGGAGTCTAACTCTGTTAATCAAAATATTACATTATCTGATGTTCCTCAAATTATATCTGATCTTAGTAAATTGAGAGAATCTCAAACTCTTTCTGAAATAAAAAATTTGAGAAATAACACTGCTCCACTTATTGATGATTTAATGAAAATTGGTATTGTACTTGAAAAAGATAATTTGAATATCGATGATATTGACAAACATTTGGCTATAATTGTAGTGAGAGGTAAACAACAAGTAATCGATATTTTAAAAAAAGATGTAAAAAATTTAATGCAAGTTTCAACAATCACTGAAGCAAAAAAATTAGATTATTTTTTAATTCAACTTCTCAAAAAAGTTGGTGATGTTTTAGGAAGACAAACTAGAGTCATTCATATTTTTGCAAAAAAATATGCTAACCAATTAACTGACAATCTTAAAATTATGAATGAAAATTCTGCAAATATTACAAAACTTTTAAAACATTATGCTTCTACTCAATCCACTTTTGATGATATTGATCAAATGTTAAAAGAAATTAAATCACTTAATCAAGATCATGTTGATAAAACACAACGAAATACAGATGTATTGAATAATTTTAAACTAATTGAAAAAAATAATGTCTCTTTACAGAATTCTATAGATGAAATCCATTCTTCAGAGAATTTTAAAAAATATGTTACTTTGGAAAATAAATTAAATGAATTTACTCTTCAAAAATCTAAAATTAAAAATGAAATTGATACTCAATTCACAAAAATATCTCGTCCTCTTGGTAGGTATTCCTATTCTTCATCTTTAGATAAGGATCAAAAAAATATTTTATCTGCTTTAGTTGATGATCCATTTACGGCATTAATTCCAGCTAACTTTGATCATATTATTGTAATTTTGGAAAATATTCGAAAAGGCATATCTTCTGGTTCTATTTCTGTCAAAGATGCTGACAAAACTTTATCGCAATTAACTGAAACTGAAGAATCTTTGAATGGTTTTATCAAAAAAATATCTGAATATTCTAACACTTTTAATTCTATGAATACTGAATTGAACACTTTAAAACCAGAAAATCTAACTTTCCTTGAAAATAACTTTTCTAAAAATACTGCTTCTCAAAATGATTTAAAATTAAAGTCTGACACCCTTTTATCTGAAATTGATGAAATAAATTCTAACATTCCTCAAATTATGTCTCGAATTGAAGATAAATTACAGTTCTTTTCTAATACTCGATATGTTATTTCTTAATCTGAAAACTAATTTACTAAGTAATTGAAGTATTTTTGTGATTTTTAAAAAGAAAAAGATTGAACGTACCGTTTTACTTGAACAAAATGTATTGGANAGTATTGTTACTTTTTGTAAAATGAAGCATCCAAATGAGGGGATTTTGATATTGAAGGGAAAATCTNGAAATGGTGAAATCAAAATAGATGGATTGGCTATTCCNCCGTTTAATTTTACGGGNCCAACATTNGCTGGATTTCCNCATTCTTTTTTACCCTTTGACAATAGCTACATTGGAATTGTACATTCACACCCTGCAGGTTCTGCTGAACCATCTGTAACTGATCTGAATAATTTTTTTGGATTAATTTCATTAATCATTAAATCCCCTTATGATGATGATTCCATTTTTGCGTGGGATAGTAGTGGTAATCCTGTTTCACTATCAATTATTTAATTTCTAATTTTTTGTTTGAAATTAGAACAAATTCTGACAAAGCTTTATAACCTTTTTTAGAGAACTTTTGTTGGTTTGAATCCTCAACTTAAAAGATATTATATTTTTCTTGGTGCCTCACTAGTGTTTAGCATTGGACTTCAAATTGTTTTAGGCTATCTTGGTGTACCTTGGTTTATCAGCATTGGACTTGTTATGGCAATATTCATTTTACTTCCTATGTATATGAGAAGACGACAAATGGGTCAAATGGGTAATTATGGTGGAAGTTCTAGTGGTGCAGGTGGTGGATTTTTTGGAACTGGTGGTCAGGATAATTCTACAAGTGTACGATATGTTTGTCTTGTTTGTAATAATAAACACAAAGGCGGCTCTTGTCCTCGTTGTGGTTCCAAAATGCAAAGGGCAGATTTCTAGGTGAAATAATTGTCATTAGATGAAATTCGTAAAAAAGTTCTTTTTCATAATTCTGTAGATATTTGGATTGCAACTTGTTTTGAGAAAAGTAAACCTTGGTCTAATCCTGAAGATTACAAAAAATTTATCTCTTATCTCTTATCTCATAATCTAAATTTGAAAGCCTTTAACTTGTGTGCTCATGAAGCAGGAACAACTGAAGAGGAAAAAACAAAGTTTACAGATATTTTATTTGAAACTAAAGATGATCCAAATTCTTTAACTTATACAATAAGACTTAATGCTTCTGCTTTAGAAGTTATTAGACATTATTCTTTCTAATTATCTTTTTAATTTTGGATTTATTATTGAGTCAAGTGCATTACCAATAAAGACAAATGCTAAACCTGTGATGGCAATCATAATTCCTGGTGGGACAATCCACCACCATAACCCTCTTGCTGCTGCTCCAAATGTGTTGGCATCGTGTAAAATCTGACCCCATGTTGGGAATGATGGATCACCTAATCCTAAAAAACTGAGTCCTGCTTCTGTGGTAATTGCCGCAGGGACTGATATTGCAACACTTGCAAATGCATATGGGAGTAATTGTGGTAAAATATGTTTGAGAATAATCTTTGAATCTTTTTGACCCATCATAGTTGCAGCTTCAACATATCCTCGAGTTTTAATTTGAAGTGACATGCTTCTGGCAACTTTTGCAATTCCTACCCACCCAAAAATCATTAAAAATCCTACCATCACAAATATNCTGTTNCTGATGGTNACTGAAAGTATTATTAGAAAAGGNAATGCGGGNAATGCATAGATTACATCATTGAATCTCATGAGTGTTTCATCTGTTTTTTTACCTTTGAATCCTGCATAAACTCCGTACATTAATCCCATTACTACTGATGCNATTGATACTACAAGACCAATGAATANTGCNAGAGGNGTTCCCCATAGTAATCCTATTGCTAAATCTCGCCTTAATTCATCTGTTCCCATTATNCCAAAAGCCTTTCCTCCAATAATTAGATTAGATTTAACAATTTGACTTTCATCGTTAATCCCATACAAATTAACAGAAAAAATATAATTTCCTTTTAGNGGTTGGTTTACTTCNGTTTTTGAAAAAATAATTCCTTCTGAAGATAANTTATTTATTTTAAATTCAAATTTTTCTGATTGCAACATTAATTCTTTTTTAATCATGGCATCTGTTGAAAATATTCTATCTTCATGAATTGTTTTTAAATTTGAATATGGAAGTGATGTGGAGACTAATTCTAGTTTAACCCCATCTGGTCTAATTACTGACATTTGAAATAGTGGAGAATTTGTATATTTTGATGAATATGAATAAATAAAATCATTGGGAAATTCATCATAATTAAAATTCACATTGAATTGATATGATGATAAGTTAATTTCGTCATTCGATGTGATTTCAACTTTTGGTTCTGTTAAAATTTTATGTTCTGGAATTTTTTCTATTAAAAATAAATTCACCCAAATTGGAATTGCCGTTTTTGGATATGTTATCCAACTTCCTGGGTTATTCCATTCCTGAAAAGTTTCTACAGGAATTATACTTATTGTGATGATTGATATTGAAATTAAAATTATTAGGATTGCAATCCCTGTCATCCCTGTTTTACTTTTTAGAAATTCTTTTTTTATCTCATTTGGTGTGATACTACTCATGCATTAACTCCTGTACGAATTCTCGGATCAAAGTACCCGTATAACAAATCTGCAATGAATATACTAACTAGAAAAAATACCGTCAAAATGTATGTTGCACCTATAATTACTGGTAAATCCATGACTGATATTGCTTCAAAATATAATCTGCCCATACCTGGCCAATCAAATACTGCTTCAGTAATTATTGCTCCTCCTAAGGAACCTGATAAACTAAGTGCTAAAATTGTAATTATTGGTGGTGCTGCATTTTTTAACGCATGAATGTATGTTATTCTATTTTGTTTTACTCCCATTGTTTTTTTTGCTATGATGAAATCTTCTTGCATTATACCTACCATGAAATTTCTCACCAAATATGCCCATGATCCAAATCCTATCATCACTATTGTGATTAATGGTAATGTCATATGATACAATAAAGTCACTAAATATTCTGGATTTGATGATGGAATATCTGGTGTTGCTCTTGCTGGAAAAATTTGATATGTAAATGCAAATAAAAATATCATTAACATTCCAATCCACCATACTGGAAAACTTGAACTTATTATTGCAAAACTTGATGTAATTCTATCTATTGTGGAACCTATTTTACTTGCAGATAATGCTCCTACAAAAATCCCTATTATTGAAATAATTATTGTAGCTGATGTGAATAAAAGAATTGTTCTTGGAAGTTTTTCAAAAATAATGTCTCTTACATCTGAAGATCCTAAATCACTTGTAAGAAATGTAGCTTGTCCAAAATCTAATAAAATTATTTTATACATTGTAAATCCTATCCTTTGAGGTGAATGCCACGGCTCATCTAACCCTAAATTTTTAATTCGTTCATCTGTTTGTTTATCGATAAATGCTTCAAATTCTTTAACTGATGAAAAACTTTCTGCTATTGCTGGATTTTCAATAATTTCAGATCTTACTTGAAACACAATTCCTTGTTTTAGAATTGTATCCAT
>JGI26382J51730_1001225_pt1 | contig 11250 bp, 9 predicted proteins | sample SaaInlV_165m_DNA_2_FD_51730 | JGI IMG/M metagenome (IMG submission 51730) | reverse complement strand
TTGATGCATGCTAACGAATCTCTGGGGCGCCCGACTCGTAATCCAATGGCGGGCGGAGGTTCGGGTAGTGAACATTCGCGCGAGGAAGGTTCATCTCATTCCCATGAGGAAGGCTCTCATTGAAAATCTAAAAAATTGAAAATTAATTTTTTAGTGTAATTGTTATCAAATTAGACATGGTTTAGTGGTTAATTTAATAAAATTAGAAATGCCTAGCGGTTTTTGCTGCTAGGCTTTTTTATATTTTTTGTTTGAATGGTTGTTAAGTTAGAAAAACTATTCACTTGTAAGAATTGACTTTTGTGCTTATAGATTTTTGCTCAGCTCTAAAGTCATAGACATGCTCATGTCGTAGAATAGGGAATAATGATTTTGCAGTTGCTTGTACGTGTTATCGGTGGATTTTTCTTCCTTGGGTATACTTTTTACTTTCTTGTAGTTTTGAATCACTGTGATCCAGTCAGGTTTTTTTTGAAACCACTGTTTTTCTTCTATCCACTGAAAACATGATTCATCAGAGGAAAAACTTTTTCCTTCTTGCTCTGCGAATGCACGGATAGCCTTAAGCGCAACTTCATAGGTTAGTCTAAAACGTTGAAGAGCAGCTCCTCTATAATAAACCGTATCTTTTTTTTCTATGACTTCTTTTAGTCTAGCTAGCGACCAGTTTAGGTGAGGCAGGATAATTTCTGGAGATTGATGGGAAGTCATTTTAATATCTGAAAAATTGATTGATTATAGTGTTTGTATATCCAATAGAATACTTTTGTTTTCTTTAATTGTAATTTTTTTTATGGAATTTTAATTATTATTTATTCAAAGAAACGGCATTGTTATTTTCTACTTATTACACGTTTTTTGATATCTTATCGTGAAAATGTTACTTTATTTTTTTTGTAATCATTAAATAAGTGCATTAAAAATGGATCGATTTATTTTGGATGGAGAGCATACGGTTATTGATACAAAGACGCGTTTGATGTGGATGCGTACCGACAGTATGAATGATATGGAAAAATGGGTCAATTATCAGGAAAGTGTTGATTACGTACGGAATCTTTGTGAATCAAAAATTGCTGGATTCAGTGATTGGCGATTACCTTCTCGAGATGAAATGGGCTCACTGTTTAATAAAGCTTATTCCCTTAAAGATAAATTTGAAAAAAATATTCATATAAGTGAATGCTTTTCTCCTGGTGGTGGGTTTTCTGTGATTGCTCAGCAAGTGAGTGGGCGCATGCGTGTTTTTGTGCTGAATTTACGCACGGGAGAATATACTCACCCAGATGGATTATGGACTTTAACAGAGGCTGCACGCGCCGTCCGCTCTATTGGTGCAGATGAAAAAAATGCTGGTAAACAATGAATAGTGCAGGAGATTTATTAAATGAGTGAAACCTATAACCCTCCTGAAATATTTTCTTCCAACTCTTTCATTAAATGTATGGATGAGTACAAAAACAAGTATCAACGATCTTTAGATGATCCTGATGTTTTTTGGGCAGAGGAGGCTGAGAAGTTTGTTTGGTTTGATAAATGGGATACCGTTCGCCAGTTCAACTACGATGTTCGGAAAGGGCGTATTTCTATTGAGTGGTTTAAAGGAGGTAAAACTAATATAACTACGAATTGTATTGATCGCCACCTTGAGGCAAGAGGGGAGCAGACAGCAATTTTATGGGAAGGCAATGAACCAGGAGAAAATCGCTCTCTTACCTACAACCAATTGCATTCTGAGGTGTGCCGTTTTTCTAATGTTCTGAAAAAACGTGGCGTATTAAAAGGTGATCGCGTCTCTATTTATATGCCGATGGTTCCGGAATTAGCTATTGCAATGTTAGCTTGTGCAAGAATTGGGGCGATACACTCAATTGTGTTTGGTGGTTTTTCTTCAACAGCCCTTGCGGATCGAATAACTGACTCCAGTTGTACCTTCCTTATCACTACGGATGGATCCTTTCGTGGAAAAAAGCCTGTCCCCGTTAAAGTTAATGCAGATGAAGCTATCAAATTAGCAGAAAAAAAAGGGGTGGAGGTTAAAACTTGCATAGTTGTTGAGCGTGTAGGATCCAAAATTTCAACAGAAATGATATCAGGTCGTGATTACTGGTGGCATGATGAGATGAAGACAGCCGAGCCTACCTGTGACCCCGAGCAGATGGATGCAGAAGACCCTCTCTTTATTCTTTATACATCTGGTTCAACCGGAAAACCAAAAGGTGTACAGCATAATGTGGGCGGTTATATGGTTTTTACCTCACTGACGCATAAATATATTTTTGATTATCACGATGGAGATATTTGGTGGTGTACTGCAGACATAGGATGGGTCACAGGCCATTCTTATATTGTCTATGGTCCTTTAGCAAATGGTGCAACAACTGTTATGTTTGAAGGTATTCCCACATATCCAGATGCCGGTAGATTCTGGGACGTGGTTGACCGCCTAAAGGTAACTCAGTTTTATACAGCACCAACAGCTATCAGGGCCCTTATGTCACATGGGGAAGAAGTCCCTAGTAATTACGACCTTTCCACCCTTAGAGTGCTGGGTTCGGTGGGTGAACCTATTAATCCGGAAGCATGGCGATGGTATCACAATAATATTGGGAGAGGGCGCTGTCCTATTGTTGATACTTGGTGGCAGACAGAAACAGGGGGCATCCTTATAACTCCACTCCCTGGTTGTACTCCTACAAAACCTGGTTCTGCGACTTTCCCTTTTTTTGGTGTGAAACCTGTGATTATTGAAGCCGAAACAGGGAAAGTTTTAAAAGGGAATGGAGTTGAGGGGGTGCTCGCTATTGAAGAACCATGGCCTAGCCAGATGCGTACTATTTATGGAGATCATAACCGTTTTGAAGAAACCTATTTTAGACTATATCCGGGTTACTACTTTACAGGTGATGGTTGCCGTCGAGATAAAGATGGTTACTATTGGATCACTGGCAGGGTAGATGATGTCATTAACGTTTCAGGTCATCGTATAGGAACAGCCGAGGTTGAATCAGCTTTAGTGTTACACCATAAAGTTGCCGAAGCAGCGGTTGTAGGGTTTCCACACGAGATAAAAGGGCAGGGTATTTATGCTTATGTAACATTGATGGCAGGTATTGAGTCAAATGAAGAATTAAGGAAGGAACTAGTATTGTTTGTTCGGAACGAAATAGGCCCTATCGCATCTCCTGATATTATTCATTGGGCACCTGGGCTTCCAAAGACTCGTTCCGGAAAAATTATGAGGCGAATTCTACGTAAAATTGCCGCCAACGAATCCGATAAATTAGGTGATATTTCTACTCTAGCGGACCCTTCAGTTGTGGAGTCATTAAAATTAGCTTACGATAAGATGGTGAGGAATTAACTGCTTCTCACAGCTTATTAGATCATAAGCTTTGAAGTTAAGGGCAACGATATTGGGTTGGGCGCCAAAAAGAAACTCTAGTTCCCCCCAAATGCATGAGAAATAAACCTTTATATTTCAATGGATTACTAATTATATCTTTTTTTGTAAAGGTGTCAATTAAATATTTTTAGTTTTTTTAACCTCATGACTTTAGTGGGCGCTTTCATGTTTTTTGTCATGTTTGTCGATCTTTTCTGTTAGGAGGGATGAGTTCTGGGTTAATTTAATTTTGGCAATTCTCTGTTTAACTTCTCTTAATCCTTTGTGTGTTAAGTAGTTAAGGGGTTGGGCTTTAAGGGCTGCTTTAAATGCGGTACGCGATGGCGTGAGTTGATTTAGTTCGAGGTATGACCATCCGAGTCCGTCATGAGCGGCTGCTAAATTTGGCCTAAGTTCGAGTTCATCTTTAAAGAGAGCGATTGCCTCGTACGGTTTTCCCTGCTTTAAGANTATGCNNCCTAGTGTGGTACGGGCGGTGGTGGTTGCTGAATAAGGCGCGATAGAACTATCCCCAGATATTATTTCTTTGACAGGGTTTGGNTCATTATTTAGCTCTAANACTTGATTTAAGTATTTAACAGCTTCAGATAGTTTACCTACCTTATTTAAAGCATAGCCCATGCCCTTTCGTGACTCTGANTTGTTAGGTTGTTCTTTTAACGCATATTGAAACATTATGATCGCATTTTTTTGATCATTTTTTTCGTAATATGCCCAGCCGAACTTATTATATATTTGCCAACCAAAACGTTCTTTTGCTAGGAGAGTTTTGAATTCGTCTGTTAAAGCAAACTCTGGATCCAACGATATTGCTTTTAAAAANTATTCAATGCCCAAATCTGGGTTTTTACCCCTGTAATTNAGCCAACCAAGTCCCATATATAAGGAAGATCTTAGAGGNTAATGAATAAGATTTTTTAAGAAATATTCTCGAGCACTTGAAACATCCCAACTCATTAGTATACTCATGTCTAATTTATACGCTAGNTCCAACTGATCTGGATTTGATTTGACTACAAATTTAAGATTATTTGCGGCTTGTTTAAATTGACCTGCTTCATAAAATGAGAGGCCCAACCCTCTAGAAGAGTCTAGAAAATATTCCCGATCAGCACGAGCGATCTTAAATTTTTCTGCTGCCTGTAAATATTTTTTTTTGTAGTATTGACTCCAGCCAAGTCCGTTATATGCGTGTGCCAAAGAACTGCTGCTTGAAGGTGTGGCAGGNCGAATATTGTTTCGACTTGAATCTCNTAGCCCAAGTTTNCCCAATACTTGGNAAAAAAGTGAAATAGGTTGGGTGCTTGGTTTTTGTTTTGTAGAATACTCTTTCCAAGGATCATCCATAAACCCTANCTTGAACAATGCTTTGTCNATATTTAAAAAAGAGCCGGCATTTGGTTTGTATTCTTCAATGTAGTCAGCATACAGTAATGCCGCTTTTTTATAGTCACCTGANTTTAATGCCTGGTCTGCTTGGAAAAGGTTCGAGTCAGTTACTTTTCTTACTTCGTCGATTCCTGTTTTGGCTTCCGGATTATTTGGAGCGAGGTCCAGTGCGTCCAAAAAATGATCGCGTGCGTATAAATAGTCTTTTCGTGCTAATTTTAATTTTCCCAATTGTGTGTGTGGATACTGCCAGCTAGGATATCTACTTTTAATTTCTTTGTATTTTTTTTCAGCGATGCCTAGCTTATTTATATCAAGGTAGTAGTCCGCATGAATAGCCTGTCTTCTTTTTATGCTCTCAATCTCGTTAATTCCTTCAATAGCCCCAATAAAGTTAGGCCAGGTCTGTAGTATTTCTTTGAATAAAACTGAAGCTTCTTTGATTTCCTTGTTTTTTAAATGGCTCCAAGCTAATCCGTTTTTTGCATCTGGTGATTCAGCATCCCCCGATATGTTTTCAAAGTAGTCTAAGGATTTTTTAAATTTCCCTTTCCAAAAAGCGTTCCATCCATGATTGATGGATGGATCTTGATTTCTGGGTAATCCCAACAATAAACCTGGATATCTTGGTGCTTCTACTGGGTGTGTGAATAATGAGAATGATTTTGTTGAAGTTGGCAGTGTATCAATTAGTTCATCCGCATCTTCTTCATGCAAGGCGGCCCATAGTTCAAAAATGATCTTAACTTGAGACGGGTTGTATATTTTGGAGAAATTATCTTTTGCTTCTAACGTCCTGTTTGTTTTTAGATGAGCAAACCCTTTCCCCTTATTAATTTGATAATAATCCCCATTATTTTTTTTTGCATATTCAAATTGTTCTATTGCACGTTCGTATCTTCTTAAGGCGATGTAGCACCAACCCATACCAATTGATGGCTCTGGATTTTTTTTATTGAGAGCTTTCGTTCGCTTGAAGGTTGCTAAGGCCTTGTCATACTGTTTTTGATAAAAATAGGCCCAAGGTAAAAGTTTCATCGCTATTGGATTGTCGGGAAACTTTACAAGTGTTTTTTTTAGGTAAAATTCTGTGACCTCAAAATTACTCTGATTAAATTGTTGTAGCGCAAAGTGTAAGTCACGATTGGAAGCTGACTTAATGCCTAAGTTTGAGGCCAGCTTTTTAGCACTACTAAAAGTTTTATTGGCACCACTTTTAATCGTACTATTTAACGAGTCACTAATGGGGCTTATGATATTTTGTATCGTAGTACAACCAGAAATAGACCCTTGTAGGAATATGCAGAGAAATATGCTGTAGAATTTTAAAGACGTTAGGTTAAAGAGACTCATTATTACCCTAGTTAATGAAAGACACTGACTTCATTAAGGCTTATCGGCATAAATATATATTTTAAAAGCATATTTTATGGTTTATCAGTGATTTTAGGTCGGATTTATTCATGTTTGGAGCAGAATCATTTATATTAAATATTGGTTGTGCATAAATGGCACTGAATGATAGTATCAGCTTTTTCAAAATCACTAAAATAATGGACAGTCTAAAAAATATCATATTTTATTTTTTCTTTATTTTGATTCTTGCTTGTTCATCAGAAGAGGTAAACAACTCTGATTTGCCAGCACCCGATGGTGATATAGCTACGCTAGATAACTTTCAGGAGAGTTTCAATTTTGAGGCNATAACAATAGCTCCCGANGATGAGGTTATAGCTAATAAGGCCCCGAAAGGAATGGTGTTTATTAAGGGAGGTTGTTTTGTTTTAGGTAATAACTATGCGCAAGTCGATGAGGCCCCAGAGCATGAGGCTTGTGTTGATGATTTTTATCTTGATAAATATGAGGTTACTCAGGCTCGTTGGGAAAAAATAATGGGCTTTAACCCATCCAAGTTTATTGGGTCTGATAAACCAGTGGAGCAGGTTACTTTTTATGATGCACAAGAATTTGCTGAAAACACTGGATGTCGGCTTCCTACTGAGGCTGAATGGGAGTATGCAGCAAGAGGTCATGCTGACGCCAGATACTTTTGGGGGAATATGATGAATGGTGAGTATGCTTGGTTTGAGGATAATTCGACTGCTCAAACTCATGCGGTTGGCAAAACAAAACCAAACCAGTTCGGTGTTTACGATATGATGGGAAATGTTTGGGAATGGGTCGCCGATTGGTATGACGCAGCTTACCCTCGTGGTAAGCAGGTAAACCCAACCGGTGTTAAGAAGGGAGATTTTAAGGTCGTTCGTGGAGGTGCTTTTGATTCATCCGCGGGTGGTTTGCGCATTACTAATCGTACGTGGTTACACCCCAAAAACAAGGTTTTCCCAAAAGTGACCACTCATGGTCAGGTAATGAACGAAATATATAACTATGTGGGGTTTCGTTGCGCACAATCAGTAACACAAGTTACAAAATAATTACTGCTCTAAGGAGGTATTGATTTTGTTCCGACTCTTAATTAAGTGAGATTGGTTCTTATTTGCAGTCTTGACAGAGACCAAAAAGATCCAGTTTGTGGGAAGTGATTTTAAATTTATTTTTTTTAGCGACTTCTTCTTGGTATTTTTCTATCAAGGGGTGAGTAAACTCAATAATTTTGCCACACCCAGTACATACCATATGATCATGATGTACATTTCTGTGGGAGCACTCATATCGCTTTTGTCCATCACCAAAATCCATTTCCAAGGCCAGCCCACTTTTAGTTAGTAGGGCTAAAGTACGGTATACCGTTGCAAGTCCGATTTTAGGTTCTGTCTTTAGTACTATATTGTATAGCTCTTCCACGCTTACATGATTTTCACACTCAAGAAAGACTTTTAAAACAGCTCGTCGCTGCTTGGTGATCTTTAGGTTGTTTTCCGAGATATATTCTTCTAGTACATCGATTTCTTCGCTATCCACTTCACCCTCTATAATGTTATTAGTCTATAACGAATTCACTAAATGTACGATGGGCTAAAACTCAAAAGGATTCGAACTCAGATTAAGCTATAATGAGCACAGATTATTCTATTGAGTAAACATAGTTTATTAGTTGATTAAAGCTTTGATTTCTTCTACACAAGACTCTGCAGTAATGTTTGATTGCTTNCCATCTTTCATATTTTTCAATTGGTAGGTTCCTGACTTGATTTCATTTTCTCCAATAATTAGAGCAAAACTACTAGCAGACCTATTTGCTTTACGCATTTGGCTTTTTATACTTCCCTCATTGTAATCTCTTTCCACCGATATTCCTCCAGATCGTAATTGATGAACCAGACTAAAGACTTTCAATTTTGCTTCTTCGCCTAAGGACACAACAAACACATCAGGATTCGTTTCTATACTTTCCATCTTATCAAATGGAACTAGGGAGATGAGCCTTTCAAGCCCTAGCGCAAAACCAAAACAAGGAGTGGGGGGACCTTCAAATTCCTCGACTAGCGTATTGTATCGACCGCCTCCGCTTATTGCATTTTGGGCGCCCAAATCTCTAGAAGTGACTTCAAAAGCTGTATGAGTGTAGTAATCAAGGCCACGTACAAGACTGGGGTTGATATTATATGGGATTTGTGCCTCATGAAGCAATGTCTGTACTTTTTCAAAATGGCATTTACATTCATTACAAATGTGGTCAGTTATTTTTGGAAGTCCAGATGCGATCTCTATGTCGCGTTCGACTTTACAGTCAAGGACNCGCAAGGGATTTTTTTGATAACGNTTGTTGCAGTTTTCACATAGGTCAGCTAAATGATTGGTTATAGATTTTTTAAGGGTTTCCCGGTATTCTGGGCGGCATTTGTTGCACCCTAGGCTATTTATTTGTAGTTCGATTTGATTTAGCCCTAAAACAGTAAAGAATTCCATAAGCATGATCATTACTTCCGCATCAATGGAAGGATTATGAGATCCCATTGCCTCTACCCCAATTTGATAAAACTGTCGGAACCGGCCTGCCTGAGGTCGCTCGTAACGAAACATTGGGCCAAGATAGTAATACTTTTGAACTGTTTGCTTTGTATACATTTTATGTTCAATAAAAGCGCGAACCACAGAGGCTGTTCCTTCAGGGCGTAAGGTGACCTTTTCTCCACCTCGGTCTTCAAAGGTGTACATTTCTTTTTCTACAATATCAGTTGTTTCTCCAATACCTCTTGAAAACAGCTTGGTTTTTTCAAATATTGGTAAACGGATTTCCTTGAACCCATAACGAGTAAAAACTTGGTTGGCTTTNTTTTCGACCCAACGCCATTTTTCAATTTCATCTGGCATGATGTCTTTGACACCACGAATTGCTTGAATTCTCATTATTTTAAGAGGTGAACCGAGTATAAAAGTTAATCTTTTAGAAATGACTCCGCAGTTTCAACATCTTNTCGGCTACCAATATATAGGGGAACACATTGGTGGATATCATTTGGAATAATGTCTAGAATCCGTTCTTTTCCTGTAGAAGCACGCCCACCCGCATTTTCGACAATGAAAGCTAAAGGACTTGCTTCGAAGGCAAATCGTAGTTTTCCGTTTGGACTATTACTATCCTTGGGGTACATAAAAATCCCCCCCTTTAAAAGGGTTCGATGAAAATCTGATACCATGGAACCGATATACCTTGCTTTATACGGGCGGTTTGTTTTTTTATCAAGTTTCTTAAGGTAACTTATTAAGTTAACTTGNCTATCATCCCAAAATATATTATTTCCTTCATTAACACTATAGATGTTACCTTGCGCTGGAATTTTCATGTCTGGGTGTGATAAAAAAAATTCTCCAATAGAAGGGTCCAATGTAAAGCCGTGAACTCCACTTCCAGAGCTGTATATAAACATTGTGCTAGAACCATATACAATGTAACCACCGGCGACTTGATCTGCTCCTTTTTGCAAGAGGTCATCTTTTGTTATTGAGACACCGCTGCTTTTTTTTCGGTATATTGAAAAAATAGTTCCTATACTAACATTTACGTCAATATTTGAGGAACCATCTAGGGGGTCCATCATAAAAATATATTTACCAGCCTTCTCCTCTGGGATAATGACAGGTTTTTCCATTTCTTCGGAGGTGATAGCGCATACCGTCCCAGACTTTCCCATTATGTTAACAAACGTTGAGTTTGCGAATTCGTCCAATTTTTGGACTTCTTCACCGTGTACGTTAATATTTCCAGTGACTCCCAATATGTTCCCACCGATCCCAGCTTTATTAACTTCCAACGAGATGATTTTAGCGGCGACAAGAATCTCGTTCATTAAACTGGTGAATTCACCGGTGGCGCCTAGAAACTTTTGCTGATGTTGCAAGTGCTGCACTAAGGTGGTTTGTTCCATAAGTTTTACTTGAATGTTATCGAATGAAGGGTAGACCGCAAGGAGGAATTCTACATTATATATTGAACAACGGCAATGAGAATACCCTAGGTATGCTTTAACGTTTATTGTATCATAAGTAGTTGTTAAAATTAAACAAACCCATTTATGAATAAATATATTTCTGAATATATTGATTTTTTAACAATTGAGAAACGGCAATCTCAAAACACAGTTGAGTCTTACCGGCGGGATGTTAGTCGTTTTGAAAAGTATCTTTTAAATAACCCGCTTGGTTGTGCTAAGACAAGCGACGTGAGGTCATTTCTTGTTTTTCTTAGAAATGAAGAGGGTATGGCTCCATCTTCGGTGGCAAGGTGTTTATCTTCGTTAAAATCTTTTTATAATTTTTTATATGTCGAAAATTTAATCTCAGAGAATCCTATCGAAATAATTAGTTCCCCACGCCCTTGGCGAAAGCTTCCAAATGTGATGTCTATACAAGAGGTTGATGCACTTATTGCTGCTCCAGATATGAATACACTTGCTGGCGTTAGAGACTTAGCTATGCTTGAATTAATGTATGCAACTGGGTTGCGTGTTTCAGAGTTGGTATCTCTACAGTTAAGTGCGATCAACCTCGAAGTTGGATACCTTCGTTCATTTGGTAAAGGATCTAAAGAAAGGGTAGTCCCTATTGGAAGGATGGCTACCATTACTATTGAAAATTATGTCATTAATGCGCGCCCATTATTTAAAAAAAAATATAGGACTGAGGACTTGTTTCTAACTAGACGTGGAACTGCTATGACCAGACAAGGTTTCTGGAAAATTCTAAAAAAATATTCGATCAAGGCAAAAATAGTAGGTACAGTTTCCCCGCATTCCTTGAGGCATGCCTTTGCTACTCATCTTCTGGAACGAGGAGCAGATTTGCGTTCTGTTCAAAAAATGTTGGGGCATGCGGATATTTCTAGCACGCAAATATATACCCATGTTTTAAGGGAGAGAATGCGTGAAGTTCACGAATGTTTTCATCCAAGAGCTTGATAGAATAGGGCGATAGGCTTATATTTCTCTTGACGATATCATCAAATAAAGATAGGATAATCGTTATCCTGCCTGAGTTTCTACCACATATTG
>JGI26382J51730_1001218_pt1 | contig 11294 bp, 14 predicted proteins | sample SaaInlV_165m_DNA_2_FD_51730 | JGI IMG/M metagenome (IMG submission 51730) | reverse complement strand
ATTTATCTAATTATTTTAACTATCTTGGTTTATTTAAGTATGAAAAAAATCTGGTCACGTATTGAACCTGAAGTTTAAAACGTCACCATCTTTAACAATATAGTCTTTACCCTCTAGTCTCATTTTCCCATTAGTCTTTGAATTTACCCAGCCATCATTTGCTACAAAATCATCATATGAAACTGTTTCAGCTCGTATAAAACCTTTTTCAAAGTCCGTATGAATTTCACCAGCAGCTTTAGGAGCTGTACAGTTTTTTTGAATAGTCCAAGCTCTAGTTTCTTCTGTACCAGATGTAAAATAGGTATCTAATTCTAAAATTCTATATCCTTTTTGAATTAGCATACTTAATCCAGTTTCTTTTAAACCGATCATTTCCATGTAATTTTTTCTTTCAGAGGCTTCCAGCTCATTAATTTGATTTTCTATATCTGCTGATACAATTAAAGTATTTTCTTCACCAAATTTTTCAATAAATTTTTTTGTATATTGATTGCCTTCCTGAACACTTTGTTCATCTACATTGCAAACAAATATTTTTGGTTTAATTGATAGTAAGCCGCTTTGATTAAGTTGTTTGTCCTCAAATTGAGATTTTAAAACTGAAATATCTTTATCATTATTGATACAATCAAGTGCAACCTCTAGAATCTTTAACTGCTCTTCATCAACGTTTTTTTTGTTGCTCTTTTCTAGTCTTTTTTGAATAGACTCTAAATCTGCTAACATCATCTCTGTTTCGATTATTTCCAAATCTCTGATTGGGTCGACTGTTGGATTAACATTTTGAATATCATCAGAGTCAAAACATCTAATCATATGAATAATTGCATCCACTTCTCTAATATGCGAAAGAAATTTATTGCCTAATCCTTCACCATTTGATGCACCTTTTACTAAACCTGCGATATCAACAAATGAAATAGTTGTATTTATTATTTTTTTTGATTTTGAAACCATTGATAGATCATCCAGTCTTTTATCAGGAACAGGCACAACACCAACGTTTGGATCTATAGTGCAAAATGGAAAATTTGCTGCTTGAGCTTTACTAGAGTTTGTTAAAGCATTAAATAAAGTAGATTTACCAACATTGGGCAAACCAACAATTCCACATTTAAAGCTCATTATTTATTATTATTTACTGTGCTTGAAAAAAGATCTAGTTTTTTTTCTACAAGTATTGAAATAGCTTCATTGATATTTTTTGAGATTTTTTCTATTGCAGTCATTTCATCCTCATCAAAATTTTGAAGAACAAAATCACCAACTTCAATTTTTTCTTTTGGTTTTCCAATGCCAATTCTGACTCTTGAATAATCTTTACCTATAAACTTATCAATAGAGGTAATTCCATTATGACCTGCACTTGATCCACCAAATTTTGCTTTAATCTTCCCAAATTCTACATCTAAATCATCATGAAAAACAATTACATCTTCTGGATCTATCTTAAAGTATTCAATAAGCTCTCTAATACAAATACCCGAATTGTTCATAAATGTTAATGGTTTAATGGCGTATACTTTTTGATCGCCAACAATTCCAGTTGTTAGCAAACCTTTAAATTTAGGTTTTTGCTTTGATAAGCCAAATTTTTTATTAATAGAGTCTATGATTTTAAAGCCCACATTATGCCTATTGTTTTCACTATCTGGTGTTGGGTTACCTAGACCTACAAATAAAAGCATATTTTTAATGGATAGTAATTTTTAACTTTAACAGATTATTTCTTTTCTTCGGCAGGTTTTTTATCATCACCTTCTTTTTTATCACCCTCAGCTGCTGGTTTATCACCATCTTCAGCTGTCGCTGCCTCAGCTCCTGCTTCACCTTCTGCTGCTTCTGCTTCAGCTGGTTTCTCAGGTTCTTTCATTACCGTAGGTGCAGCCAATGTTGCTATAACAAAATCTCTTCCTACAATTGTTGGAGTAACATCTGCTTCTAAATTTATTGATGAAATTTTAAAACTTTCGCCAATATCAACTCCATCAAGATCAATTACTAGATTTTCTGGAATTTTTTCACTTGGACATCTTAATTCTACTTTTCTTCTTACAATGTTTAAAACCCCACCTCTTTTTAAACCTGGAGATTTTTCATGATTAATAAATTGTACTGGAACTTCTATTCTTATTTTCACTCCTGGAACTACTCTTAAAAAGTCTACATGTATTGGCTCATCAGAAATGATATGATACTTTATTTCTCTTGGAAGTACGTTTTGTGGTTTACCATCAACATTTAGTGTGACTATATTTGATAAAAAGTTTTCTTTTTCGATTAAAGATTTTAATAATTTTTTTGAAATAGATATTGTTTCATTTTTAGCTTCGCCACCATAAATAACAGCAGGCACACTCCCATTATTTCTAAGAGCACTTAACTCACCCTTTGTTTTAGTATTTCTAATGTTTGCGTCCAATAAATTCATAAAATCATGGGTTTTTAGCTCAAGTTCTTTAATAACTCAAGGTAATTATTTAAATAAATCTGATACAGATGTTGAGTTTGATATCCTTTTGATTGCTTCTCCCATTAAACCCGATATTGGCAGAACCTCAATGTTTTTAGCACCTTTAATTTTATCGTTATTGTCAATCGTGTCCGTAATTACAAGACTCTTAATTACAGAATTCTTAATTTTTTTAACAGCCTCACCACTTAAAACTCCATGAGTGATATACACATAAACATCTTTTGCTCCTCTATCTTTAAGAGCTTTGGCAGCATTAACTATCGTTCCACCTGAATCAATAATATCATCAACGATTACGCAAGTTTTTCCATTAACATCGCCAATTACATTCATGACTTGTGATTGACCTGGTTTTGGTCTTCTTTTATCTACAATTGCAAGTCCTACATTTAAAAGTTTACCTAAGGCTCTAGCTCTTTCAGTTCCACCTACATCAGGAGCAACACAAATAATATTCTTACTTTTTATTCTTTTTTTTGCATGTCTAGCAAAAATAGGTGTTGCAAATAAGTTATCAACTGGAATATCAAAAAAACCTTGAATTTGACCTGCATGCAAATCAACTGTTACAACTCTATCAGCTCCTGCTTTTGTGATCAGGTTTGATACAAGCTTAGCTGATATCGAAGTCCTTGGAACAACTTTTCTATCTTGTCTTGCATATCCAAAATATGGAATTACGGCAGTTATATTTTTTGCTGATGATCTTTTCAGTGCATCTATACACAGCAAAAGTTCCATTAGATTATCATTAGCAGGAGACGAAACTGATTGAATAATAAATATACTATTCCCTCTTATATTTTCATTTATCTCAACATAAATCTCACCATCAGAAAAATTTTTGATGCTAGAATTTACCAATTTAGACTTTAAATATTTTGCAATATTTTTACTAAGAGGCTTGTTGCTGTTACCGGATAATAATTTCATTAAAAAACCTAATTAAGCATAATTATGGAAATATTTCTACCATAATCATTATGTTTTAACTTTAAAGCTCTTCGTGCACTAAAAAAATTGTTTTTAATATCAAAAGTATCAATTTTTAAATTATCAATATGTTTAATGTTAATAACTTTCAGGGAAGAATGAATGAACTTTGTTAAATCAAAGTATAATTTCTTCTTTCCGCTTCTAAAAAATAATGAATTTTTTTTATCTTTTTTAATAAATTTTTTCTTAAAATCCTCTTTAACTTCATAATTTTTACTTGAAATAGATGGACCTATAACGGCTGTCATGTTTTCGGTTTTACATCCCTTTTTAATCATAAAATTGACTACCTTATTTATGATGCCTTTAAAAGCACCCCTCCATCCCGCATGAATTGCTGCCACCATCTTAATTTTGTCGTCATAAATTAATATCGGAGCACAATCAGCAGTTAAAACTGCAATAGGTAAGAATTTTTGATTTGTAATTATAGCATCCGCTTTAGGTTTTTTCTTTTTTTTATATGTCTCATCAATATAAACAAATTTGTTACTATGAAATTGACTTACTAAGTAAATATTCTTTGCTTTAATACTGATTTTTTTTCTTACTTTTTGTAAGTTTTTTTTAACGCTGGATTGTTTATCGTTAGAACCTGGGCCACAGTTAAGACTTTTGTAAATATTTTTTGAATGACCACCCACACTATTAAAAAAACCATGTTTTAAGTTTTTTATTTTTGAGAGTTTTTTTGATTTAATCACTTTCAAAACCTGTTTTAAATTCATTTGATGTTTTCTTTATGAGCATTACCTTAAATAGTTCTCCCATTTGTTTTTCATCTATAAGTCGTCTTATTCTGTAAAATAAGTCTGATTTTTTTGAAAAAGGTATGTTCTCACTTACAATTTCTGCCCTTTGAATTATTCCCATGCTGGTCAAAAATTTTTTTTGATTACTGAAAATTGAATTAAGATCATCAAATTGATCTATATATTTTTTAAATATATTAAAATTTATATTATATGTAATATCAGATTGTCCTATATCTTCCAAAACATTAGAATATTTATGTTTATTTATTGCTTGAAGAGTTTCATGCATTTTTGAATTTAAATACCCATAATCAACAATTAATAATCCACCATTGTTCTTATTAATTATACTGCAAATTTCTTTCAAATACTCAAATGAACTTGGAGAATATTCAATTATTTTTTGATCTTTAGAAATTTCGAAATTTAATTCTTTTTCAATTTTTTTAATGTCTATAAATTGTTCTTCAAATTTAGCTTGATCACTTTCTTCTAAATTCACAAATCTTTCGACCCATCCTTTATTTTTTTTAAAGAATTGCTTAATAGGTAGGGCATCAAAAAATTCATTAGCAAGAAAAATTGTAGGATAAGAATTTAATTTTTTTATATCATTTTTCCAAATTACATTTTCTAATTTTAAATTTTTATGTTGTTGTTTTTTTAAAAAAGTACTTTTTTCATGTATTAGGAATTTACAATTATTAAAGCACTCTGGAAAATTTTTTAGTGTCGATATTATCACTTTCATCATTTCACCATTTCCAGCTCCAAGTTCCAGGATATTGAATTTCTTAGGAGAGCCGATACTTTTCCAAAAAGTTATTATCCAAATAGCAATTATTTCAGAAAAAAGTCTTGTAATATTTGGAGCTGTAATAAAATCACCTTCTGCTCCAAAAGGATTTTTTTTCATATAGTAGCCAGTGTCTTTGTCGTAGAGTGCAAATTCTATGAATTTATCTAAGGGTAAACTAGTGTTTTTATTTATTTTCATTTTTAAGATAAAAAACAATTGTTCCAATGATTAGGAATACCACGCTAACGATTTGTCCAGTTGATAAATTAAAAGCCAAGTACCCAATATGTTCATCTGGCACTCTATAAAATTCAACGAAGAATCTAAATACTGAATAAAAAATTAAAAATAATCCTGAAATTGTACCAGGTTTCAATAAATAATTTTTTCTTCTAAAGTACATCAATAGTAGGAATAAAATTATACCTTCTAAAAATGCTTCATATAATTGTGATGGATGTCTTGCTAAATTGTCAACTTTGACAAATATTACTGACCATGGAACATTGCCAACTTTTCCATAAAGTTCTGAATTTATAAAATTTGCTAATCTTCCAAAAAAAATCCCAATAGGAGCAACTAAGGATACGAGATCCATATATAGAAATGGATTTTGATTATTTTTTTTAGCAAATAAAATACTTGCAATAATTATACCTAATAAGCCTCCATGAAAGGACATGCCACCTTGCCAAATCTTAAAAATATCAAAGAAATTATTTAAATAGAAATTAAAGTTATAGAAGAATACATATCCTAGTCTTCCACCCAGAATAATTCCTATGATTAAATAAGTTATATAGTCATCAAACTTTTCATTAATATTTGTATTTTTGATTAATATCTTTTTGCATAGCAACCAGCCGATTATAATCCCGAAAATATAAGCTAAGGAATACCATCTAATTTCAAATGAAATAATTTGAAAAGCAACTGGGTCAAAATTATTGATGAACATTTTATATAAAACTTATAAAGTATATATTATATATGAAAAATTCTAAATTTATAATTAATAAGTTGGCTAAACTTTTTGAGCAGGGCATAATTTCTACAAAAGATCTAAGTTCTGAGCTTTTAAATATTCTAAAATCTAAAAGAGATGAAATTGTTTTCAAAATGAAACTTACTAGCAAAGATGAATTTGATGTATTATCTAAAAGAGTTGAAAATTTAGAAGATAAAATAAAAAAATTAGAAAAAAAAAAAACTACTAAACGGGCAAAAAGATCTTAACACGCAAACCATTCATACTTGATCTTTCAAGCATTATATTTCCACCATGAGACCTAATGATATCTGATGCGATAGANAAACCAAGACCTACGCTTGACTTAGACTCCGCTCTGCCTTTATCAATTTTATAGAACGGTTTAAATACATTATTGTGCTCTTTACTTGATATACCAGGCCCGTCATCATCTATTATTATAAATAAATTTGTATTTTTTTTATTGAGCTTTACTTCAACTTTATTTGCATATTTTAAAGCATTATCAATAATGTTATTTAAACATCTATTAATTAAATTTTTTCTTCCATTAATATAAATTCTTGGTGTGATATCTTCTTTAATGTTATCATTGTCATATTTTTTAATAACTACTTCCACTAATTCTGATAGATTAAACATTTCATCTTTCTCAACATATGATGAGCTTGTAAATTGAAGATATTCATTAAGCATCTTTTCCATCTCATTAATATCCTCAGTTAATTTTTTTGATAAATCTTTATCTTTAATGAAAGCAATTTGTAGTTTCATTCTTGTTAAAGGTGTTCTTAAATCATGACTTATTCCAGAAAGCATTTCAGTTCTTTGATTTAAATGTTTAAGAATTCTTTTTCTCATTTTATCAAACTCATATCCAGCTTGTCTTATTTCTAATGCACCTGATGGTTTAAATTCTTCAACTTCTTCTCCTTTGCCAAATTTTTCCGCAGCTCGTGCAAGATTTGTGATTGGTCTAGTTTGGTTTTTTAAAAATATTAATGAAATAATTACCATTATTATTGCTGGGACAGTAATCCATAGAGCAAAAAGTCTTGCAGATGAACTTGTAACTCTATCCTTTGGAATTAAGAATTTAAAGTAACCGCTATTATATTTAATTCTAAGATCAATTAATTCTTTATAACTTGTAGTGTCAAACCAATATTCTAAAGAATTAAAGTGAGATTTTAATTCTCTTCTGAGAGTTCTATCTATTGGACTAAACCATCTTTCATTATATTGATCGTCAAAATTTTTATTATCAATAAACTCTATGTTTAAGTCTAAAAAAAGAGAAAATAGATTTGTTAATTCGTCTTTATCTAGTTTTTCGTTATCATAAACTTCAATAATGTATTAATTTCGTTGACGAGTGCTTTTGTCATTCCCTTATTAGTTTTAATCCAAAGACTGTCAAAAAATACAATGGTTATTACTAATTGTAGAACCAATATAGGGGTAGCTACTATTAATAGTGCTCTATAAAATAACCTTTTGGGTAATATTTTTTTTAAGAAATTACTTAATCCAGAGAACATATCCTGCACCTCTTATAGTTTGTAAAAATTTTGGATTTTTGGGATCAATCTCAATTTTTTTTCTTAATCTAGTAATTATCACATCAATTGATCTTTCTTTGTCTAACTCAATTAATTGTCCAATAGCCTCTCTTGAAAAAGTTTTTCCAGGATTATTAATCATTTTTTCTAAAATAGTTTTTTCTGTATTGTTAATTTTGAACTCATTATCATTTTTGATTATTAAAAGTTTATTTAAGTCAATTTTTACATTTGCAAATTCTAAAATTCTTATCTGCTCAGTTTTTATTGTTTTATTTAAAATATTTTTAATTCTTAAAATTAATTCTTTTGGTTCAAATGGTTTTGCTAAATAATCATCAGCACCAATTTCTAAACCCTCAACTCTTTCACTAGCCTCTCCTTTAGCAGTTAAAAGAATAATAGGTGAATCCAATTTCTTTTTATTATCTTTGATAAATTCTAGACCATTTTTTCCAGGCATCATTATATCTAAAATTATTAAATCAAATTTTATGATTTTAATCTTTTCAGATGCGTCCTCAGCACTATTTGCTGTTGTGACTAAAAAATTATTTTCATTTAAATATTTTTTGACTAAAGATCTAATTCCATCATCATCATCAACTACCAGGATATGTGCTATAAATTTATCCATTAATGATTTTACTTAACACATTGTCAAAATTTATTACTTCATCTGAACTAGACTTCAGCAATGCACTGTAAATTCTTTTCTTTTGCAGATCAAAAATTTCATTAAATAGCTTTTTGCCCTTTTCATTTAAAAAAACATGCTTAACCCTTGTGTCTTCATCATCTTTTTTAAAGGTTACAACTTCTAATTTGATTAAATCTTTAAGCACCCTATTTAAGCTTTGCTTAGTTACTTTTAGTCGTTTTAACAGTTCTGATATNGAGATCCCTTGATACATCGATAGTAAATGAATAACTTTGTGGTGAGCTAAGCCAATTGAGTGTNTGTCTAATACTTTTTTGGCATCTGAGAATGTTTCCCTATAGCTGATAAATAATTTTTCAATTAGACCTTTTAGTTGTTCGTCTTTTAAATATAAAAGTTCTTTCATTTTAGGTAAGTTATATTGACATATTAAAGATACAAAGATAATTTTCGCTTATAATTAAAATAAATTTCATACATGATACCCTACGATAAGAGATCTGGAAAAATTTGGTATAATAGTGAGCTAGTAGACTGGGCTGATGCCAAGATACACGTATTAAATCATGGGCTTCACTATGCTAGCTGTGTTTTTGAAGGAGAGAGAGTTTACGATGGTTCTATATTCAAACTAGAAGAACATACATCAAGACTTTTCTATTCAGCAGAAAGAATGGGAATGACAATTCCTTATACTGAAAAAGAAATTAATGATGCATGTAATAAAATTATCTCAGTTCAAAATGTAGAAAATGGATATGTGCGACCTACTATTTGGAGAGGTAGCGAGATGATGGCAATTTCTGCACAACAAACAAAAATTCATGTCGCCATTGCAACTTGGGAGTGGGGCTCGTATTTTGATCCAAAGCTAAAAGTGGAGGGTATAAAATTAAATATTTCAAATTGGCGAAGGCCAGCTCCAAACACTATACCTTGGGACACAAAAGCTTCAGGTCTTTATATGATTTGCACTTTATCTAAACATGAAGCAGAAAAACAAGGCTATACCGATTCCTTAATGCTTGATTATGAAGGAAATGTTGCTGAAGCAACAGGGGCAAATATTTTCTTTAAAGATAAAAATGGAGAAATACACACACCAATACCAGACTCTTTCCTAGATGGAATAACAAGAAGAACAGTTATAGAAATTGCAAAATCAAAAAATATAAAAGTTCATGAAAGAAAAATTAATCCATCTGAACTTTCAAATTTTGTTGGATGTTTTTTAACAGGNACTGCAGCAGANGTTACGCCGGTATCATGTATTGCAGAAAATCAATTTAAAGTATGTGAAACTATAATTGATTTAAATGAAAGTTATCAAGCATTAGTAAGAAAGAAAAAAGCCGCCTAATCTTTATTGTCCTCAGACATTGCGTGATCTATTCCTTTACGCATATAATCATATCCTGTGAATAAAGTTAGAAATGCAGAAAGCCAAAGAAGTATAATCCCAATAGTTTGTGCATTATAATCTTGAAAATTGATAATCTTATTTCCTGTTTCACCTGAGAGTAAAAGAGCAATAGATATCATTTGCAAAACAGTTTTTAATTTTGCAAGATTTGATACAGGAAGTTTTATTTGTCCTTTGGCTAAAAATTCTCTTAATCCTGAAATTAATATTTCTCGTGTAAGAATAATTATTGCTGCAATAACTTCATAGTGTCTAATGGTACCATCCATTACTAATAGGATTAATGCTGTAGCTACTATAATTTTATCTGCAATTGGATCTAATAATTCTCCTAATTTAGACTCTTCTCCTAGCATCCGAGCCAACATTCCATCTAAAAAATCAGTAAAGGAAGCTACTATAAATAATATTAATGCAGTCAAATCCCCATAAAACCCAGGCAGATAAAAAGCCAAGACAAAGAAGGGCACAATTATTATTCGTCCTATGGTCAGTATGTTTGGAATTTTTCTAAGCATAATTATTCGTGAAAGAAGTTATATATCTTTTTTGCAACTTTTTCCTCAACACCTTCTACAGATTTTATTTCATCAAAACTAGCAGACTCAACAGATCTTGCAGAACCAAAATGGTTTAATAATGCCCTTTTTCTAACAGCACCAATACCATCTATCTGATCTAGCAATGATTTAGATAATCCTTTAGCTCTTTTGGCTCTATGGGAAGTAATTGCAAATCTATGTGCCTCATCTCTTAGTCTTTGCATAAAGAATAAAGTTGGATCATTTTTTTCAAATTTATAGCTTTTACCATTATAGAAAAAAGTCTCATCTCCACTATTTCGCATTTTACCTTTTGCAATAGCAATCATTGGAAGGTCATGTAAACCCAATTCATCTAGCACTTCTTTTGTTGAAGAATATTGTCCTTTTCCACCATCAATCAGTATTAAATCTGGTAAGGTTAAATAATTACCTTTTTCTAAAATTGCTCTTTTAAATCTTCTAGACAAAACTTCTTTAAGCATAGCAAAATCATCTTGTTCTGCTCCTTTTGTTTTAATATCAAATTTTCGATATCTCTTTTTAACAAAACCTTCATTACCAAAAGTAACCATAGCCCCAACACTATTTGTTCCTGAAATATGACTATTGTCATACACTTCAACTAGATTGATAACATTTTTAAGATCAAATTTTTTAGCAACTCCCTCAAATAAATTTTTGTTATTATTTGTTTCATAAAGCTTTCTATTCAAAGATTCTTTGGCATTTTTTTCAGCCATTGCCACAACTTTTGCTTTCGAGCCTTTTTTTGCAGTATTGATGGAAATGCTATTTCCTTCTTTTTTACTTAATGTTTCCTCTATTAATTTTTTGTCTTTAATATCACTATTGATAATGACTAATTTAGGCACTGTTTTATTTTCATAAAATTGCATTAAAAAAGAAGACATAATTTCCGAAACATCTTGATCGGGATCATGTTTTGGAAAATAAGCTTGGTTTCCCCAGTTTTGTTTTGATCTATAAAAAAAAACTTGAATGCAAGCTTTTCCAGATTCTTTATATCCAGCAATTACATCGGCATCAACCAGGTTTGCTTCATTAATTCTTTGCGAAGATTGA
>JGI26382J51730_1001214_pt1 | contig 11311 bp, 9 predicted proteins | sample SaaInlV_165m_DNA_2_FD_51730 | JGI IMG/M metagenome (IMG submission 51730) | reverse complement strand
AACATCCGATTAGTGTTCCTGTAATGGCAATTGAGATTCCAAAGATCATTGATATACGGATTCCATATCAACCTTGCTAGAACATCTCTTCCCCTATCATCAGTGCCTAGGTAATGGCCGTCGATCCATGATGAGTCTGTAACTTGGTTAGTTTCTTTATCAATTGTTTTGTAAGGTGCTGCAAGAACAACATTTCCACTTCTACTTTCTGTCGGTATATATTTATAGTCATATCGAATCGGTGGCCACAATTCCCAGTAATCAAGAGGTTTTTTAGAAGATTTTTTATTATGGTACTTTGTATTTGGTGTGACATGACTCTCGTCGAATTCATCCTCAAAGTCATCCATTTCAATTGAAAAAATTGGATCCGGTTCTTCAAAATCATCTAAGCCAATATCAAAGGATGATGGTTTGTTGGTGTCCATAGAATAAAAATTGTTATCTTCTGGTATTCCATTCAGAAGATTTCTGAATCTTTTTGAGAGATAGTCAGGTTCTCTTAGAAGAGTCCCTCCAAAATCTTTTTCACTGTAAGTGAATAATACGGGTATGAAGGTTCTACCTTCAACTACAAGTAGAATAGGACGGGTGTTACATAAAAACTCCGCCGGGATTGTAATGATAAAAAGCCCACATAAAAATAAAAAACTAATAAAAGCTCTTTTGTCACGCTTAAATTTATTCAATTTAAGGCTAAAATCATTGGTTATTTCCATGTCATAAATGGATTAAGATTGCGACTCATCGAAAGAGATACGTCTATCAATAAGGACATATGTCAGGTCTGTCATTAACTGACCGATCAGTCCCATTAATGAAAATATAAATAATGTTCCCAGAACTATTGGATAGTCTCTTTGTATGACAGCCTGATAAGAAAGTAGGCCGAGGCCATCTAGAGTAAATATCTGTTCAATCAAAAGCGAGCCAGCAAAAAACATTGCCAGAAATGCAGTTGGAAAACCTGTTACAAGAGGAATAAGTGCATTTTTAAGGATATGTTTAAATAGAACTATTTTCTCTGGCAATCCCTTTGCTCGCGCAGTAAGAACATACTGTTTTTGTGTTTCCTCCAGAATGGCATTCTTAGTTAGCATGGTGAGAGTAGCAAAACCACCTAATATAAAGCAGAACAAAGGAGCGGCTAGATGATGAAGGTAGTCACCAGTTTTTTTTAATATTGACCACTCTTCATACCCGGGGGTCCCTGCCGAAGTCAATCCAGATAGAGGAATAAGGTGAATAATTGCCCCGTCACCTGGACCTAGAAATACGATCACAAATATGCCCATTACAAACCCAGGAATACTGTAGCCTACAAGTACGATGAGACTGGTCATTGTATCGTATTGCGTTTCATGCCTGACCGCTTTAGAGATCCCAAGAAAAATACAAATAATATAAGTAATAAAAAAACTTGTTACGCCTAGAGATGCCGAGACAGGCAATTTTTCTTTAATAAGCTCTAATACAGATTTGTTTCTGTAAAAGGAATCACCAAATTTAAAGACTAGAAACCCTTCCCAATTATCTCTATTAATAAATCGGTCGGAGAATGAACCTTCAGAATTTATGGGTGCATACCATAAAAATGTTCTGATATAGCGTTCCCATAAGGGGCGATCAAGGTTATATATTTTTTTAAGGTTTTTCAGATTTGTATCGTTAATTCCTGACTGTTTTATAGAGAGCATTTTTTGGGCTCCCCCCCCAGCTTCAGATAGTGATGCAGAGTGACCTCTCAGGAGAGATTTCATTTGATCAATAGGTCCTCCGGGAACAAACTGAATAATCAAGAATGTTATTGTCACGATTCCGATAAGGGTTGGAAACATCAAAAGAAATCGACGTATTATGTAAGATGTCATCGAGGAAGAATTACTGGAGTGAGGAACCTGAGTCCCGCGCCTTTTTTAATATTGTTGCTTTATTTTTATCAAGCCACCACCATTCGAGTATATTATTTATTATGATTGACTGTGAGGCGTTAATTTTTGGGCGTGAAAACTTATTCCAGTAAACAATTCGATCATAAGGTATATACCAATTAGGAACGATATAAAATTGGTGGGTAAGAATCCGATCCATTGCTTGAATAGAGTTAATTAAGTCTTTGCGAGACTTGGCTTCAACTATGGTATTGATTAATTCGTCGACGGCTGGGTTTTTGACTCCCATATAATTTCGTGAACCCGGAGTGCTTTCCGCTTCACTACTCCACATAGAGCGCTGTTCATTTCCAGGTGATCGGCTTTGCGGATAATTAGCAACTATCATATCAAAATTAAAATTTCTTAAAATTTCTTCGTATTTTGCGATTTGAACCACTTTAATATCTAATTCTACACCGATCTTTTTTAGATTATTTTTATAGGGTTCTACAATGCGCTGGAAGAGGGGGGAATTAAGAACTAATTTAATGGTCATGCGTTTGCCATTTTTACTGCGTATCCCATCAACTCCCATCAACCACCCAATCGAGTCAAATAAAGAATTAGCTACTTTGATATTTTTGTCTAGAGACTGTCCTTGGCCAGGAGCACCAACGGGTTTTGTCAATGTTGTTTTGGGTACAAAGGAGGATCCGTGTTTTTCCCGTAGTTTTTCCAAGATGGCCTTAACCTCGCCATTCGGTAACCCCCTTGCTCGCATTTCTGGATTATTATCGAAATAACATTCGTTACGAGTATATTGTCCGTAGAAAAGGTTTTTATTGCTCCATTGAAAATCAAAAACCATGGCAACTGCTGCACGTATTTTTCTGGATAAGAAAATAGGATTGCGCTGATTCATGACAAATCCTTGCATGCCAGCTACTCTAGTGTGAGGGAATGTGCCTCTGATGTAATATTTTTTTTTAACAAAGTCTCCCTTAAAGTCCAAGGCCCAATCACGGGAACTGTTTACCATGTGAGCATCAAAATCTCCGCCCTTAAAGCCTTCTCGCATTGCAACTGGATCTAAGTATATTTTCCAGGTGACTTTATCAAAATTATATCTTCCCTTATTTATTGCTAGGTTTTTGCCCCACCAGTTTTTATTTTTTTCGAAGGTTATGTGTTTTCCAAACTCAAAACTTTTAATTTTATAAGGACCGCTCCCCACTGCAATTTCATCAAAATCTGACCCAAATGATTTATCCTTTATTCCATATACGTGTTTCGGGAAGATAGTCATTTGCCCAGTTATTAAAGGAAGTTCTTGGTTGTATATGCCGAACGTGTACATCACTTCATGAGAGTTAATCTTTGTTATAGATTTAATATCTTTAAAGTACTGTTTTGAGATAGGGTGATATTCAGGGTCCTTTAATAGGTCGAAAGAAAAAACAAAATCATCCGCTGTAACAGGGTGACCGTCAGAAAACTTTGCATTCATGTTGATATGGTAGACCATGGACATGCGATCATCTGCCAAGTCGACTTTTTCTATTAAACTTCCATATTGGGAAAATGGCTCGAAATCATCAGCGGAGCTATCCATAGGTGTTTGAAAAATTAGATTAGCTATGCCTGGTGCTGGTACTCCCTTTAAAGAGGATGGGTTTAACTTGGTGAAGGCTCCAAAATCTGCTAATACTAAATGACCCCCGTTCGTGGCATTTGGGTTACTATAATCATAGGGTTGTCCATGTTTGTACTTTAGGTGCTCGGGACCGTACAAAGATAATCCATGTAGAGGACCAGCAAAAACGCTATTAAAAAAGAAACAAACATATAAAATAGATAGAACAGGGCCTATTAATATCTTCAGATAACTGATCTTAATTTGACGTTTTCTCATATCATCCTATTTTATCATTCTCTTGAAAGAATGAGAATTTATTTAAGGTTCAAGTGCATGTTAATTTTTTTTAGTTGTTTGTAACTTAGAAATTTATTTTTCAATAACCTTACTTGTTAACAATTGTAAACTCTGATAACCTCGCCCGATTATCTTAATAATGTTTTATAGTTTATGATCGCCTTTTTTTGTTTTGTAATATGAGTAATATAGAAAGATCATCACGGAAAATATTTATAGGTTCACTAGTTATTGGTGGAGACTCTCCAGTAGCTGTTCAGAGTATGGCTGCAACTCAAACACAGGATTTGGAGGAGACTGGTCGACAAATCGAAATTCTTGAGCAGGCTGGCGCGGATATTATAAGAATAGCTGTGGACAATGAAGCGGACGTTGTCGCTCTTGAAACTCTTCGTGAAAAATTTCCAAATCCAATCTTTTCTGTTGACCTGCAAGAAAATTATAAGTTAGCGCTCAAAGTTGCCCCATTAGTTAATAAAATTCGATACAATCCAGGACATTTATACCATTTAGATAAAGACAAATCGATCTTTCAAAAAGTAGAATTTATTGTTGAGGCAGCTAGATCCTATAACTGTGCGGTTCGGATAGGCGTTAATTGTGGGTCTATTGATCCTGAATATAAAGAAAAGTTTAAAGAGGATCAAATCGAAGGAATGGTTCGCTGTGCAATCCATCATTGCAAAATATTGGATGACTTGAATTTTACCAATTATTGCGTATCACTTAAAGATTCTGATTTCGAAAAGGTTGTTGATGCTAATCGCCGATTTGCAAGTGAGCGTCCCGATGTCCCTCTACACTTAGGAGTAACTGAGGCAGGTATGCCCCCTGAGGGTGTTATCAAGACAAGGGTTGCATTTGAGCAACTTATATCTGCGGGTATTGGTGATACCATTCGTGTTTCTCTCACATTGCCTAATGACCAAAAAGGAGAAGAAATTTCTGTTGGTCGCGAAATACTTAGTGATATTGAACAAGGGAGATTTCGTTCGGTACCTAAAAATTTTCTTGATGGCCTTAATATAATTGCTTGTCCAAGTTGTTCACGTGTTGAAAATAATAAGTTTGTAGATTTGGCTCAGGAAGTACGCCAAATCACAAAATATGCTGAATCACATAAAATCACTATCGCCGTTATGGGTTGCAGGGTTAATGGTCCAGGAGAAACGGATGATGCCGACCTTGGGCTTTGGTGTGGTCCTTCTAGGGTCAACTTAAAAAAAGGTACTGAAGCATTAGGTTCATACTCATATGAAGATATTTTAAGCGAACTTAAGCGAGAACTCGATTTAATAATTTCTACAAGATTTGCTCAAGAACCAATGACCAAATAGTAACCTTATTTATACATGTTGATTTTTGTACCTCTAGTATTATCCAAAGATTTATTATTAATAGGAAATTATTATGGAACTTGATGTTAAGGAATTGGAATCGCTAAAACGAAAATTGGATATAACAATTCCAGAAGAGGTTGTTACCGAGAAAATCAATAACGCGTACAAGGACTTGAACCGCCAGATGAAAATGCCGGGATTCAGACCAGGAAAGATTCCTCGGAATATTCTTGAAAAACAAGTTCCAGTACAATCATTTACAAATATGTTTCAGGAGTTATTGCAGGAGTACTACGAAAAGGCTCTCCGCCAAAGTGGGATTGTTCCTGTTGGGGCTCCAGAAATTGACAACTCTGATTTTGAGAATATCAAAATAAACAACCCTTTAAAATTTTCCGTTACCCTGGATATTAAACCAGAAGTTAAGGTTAAGAATTATAAAGGCCTTAAGGTGGATAAGGTAGAGATTAATCTTCCTGAAGCTGAAGTTCAAGCTGCAATTGATAGTATCCTAGAACAATACGGTAATTATGAGCATCATGATGACGATCATAAGGCTGTGAAGGGTGATTATCTAACTGTAGATTTCGAAGGTTTTTTTAATGGGGAGCCATTAGAAAATGGAAACGCTAAGGATATGGCAATCAGGATTGGTGATAATAAGATGATTAAGGGGTTTGAGGATGAACTTTTAGGACATATGTTAGGAGAAGAATTTGAAGCCAAAGCTATTTTGCCTCCAAATTGGAATAATAAAATTAGTCGTGTGCGTATTCCTATCCCGGGGTCCAAGGATAAGACTCCAGAAGATGTAGCTACTTTTAATGTCAAGATTAAAGAAATGAAAAAAATGGAGTTGCCAGAGCTGTCTGATGATATCGCAGAGAAAGAAGGGTTTGATTCTGTAGATAGTTTTAAAAGAGGGGTTAAAACCAAGTTGCAAGCAATGTATGAACAAAAGGAAGAAATGCGTGTTAAGGAGAAAATATTTGATCAATTGGTTAAAGATAACCCCATTGAAGCTCCTGACTCTATGGTGAACAGTGAATTAAAATTTATGCTTGAGGGAATGAAGTTCCAGATTGAGCAGTCAGGTATGAAAACTGAAGATTCCGGATTCGATGAGAAGAAAGCAAAAGAAGAATGGAGAGGTAAAGCCGAAAATAATTGTAAAGGGTATATATTATTGGAGAATATTGGATCATTGGAAGATATTCATGTCAGCCAATTTGATCTGGAAGAGGAGTTTAAGACTCTCGCAGAGCAAAGTAAACAAAAACCAGATGATGTGAAAAATCGTATGATGGCAAACCCGGAAGTGATCAAGCACACAAGTTCCAAAATTCTAGGCCGAAAGGTGATGGATTTCCTATATTCAAGTAGTGAGTTTAATTTTGTTAAATCTCTTCATGAAAAAAATAAAAAGTAGAAAATTAAATTGAGATACCAGGTTTTTTTTATAACCATAGATACTTAAAAAATTGTGGCGAAAGTAAAATATACAAAAGTTATGAAATGCGCTGACTTGGAGATTGGTAAGTCGGCTATTATTGAGGTTGGTGATAAGGAAATAGCTCTATTTAATTACAAAGGGAATTTTTATGCTATAGATAATACCTGCCCACATAGTTCTCCCTTAGGCGAGGGCAGGGTTGAGGAGGGTATTTTAATTTGCCCAAACCACGAATGGCGTTTTGAGTTAAAAAGTGGATGGTGTCCTCAAAACCCAGAGCTTAGTACTGAGGTATACCCGATTAAAGTTAGTGATGAAAAAATTTATGTAAGACTGGAAAAGCCAAAGGTAGAAGGAGCTGCGGGGAGTACGCCAAATACTTTGCCTGCGGATTTGAAAGTTAAAATTCCTACTATTTTAAAACCTCGTAACCCGGACGAGGAACTCTGACCAACTGTAATACCTTCTCTTGATTTTGATTCTATGGTTTTGATCTACCCTGTGGGGTTGTCATCTTCAATCTCAACCCATTTTGGATCACCATGAGCTTTGTAGTTATTTGTCCCGGCAAAAGTACCCTTGTGATAGATATTGCATTTAAATTTCCCGCCTCCAAAAGATTCCGTTACGAATGCGACAGGATCTTCTAGGTGAATCAGTTCAGGTGTTTCATATTTTCCTATCAACTTGAACTCCATTCCCATTCCACTCGGGAGTAAAACAAAAAATTTAAGGTTTGTCTCCGCGAGAAACTGCATCATATCTTCATCCATGTGGTCGCGGGTGTATGTATGTCCATATTTTTGCTTTGCACGACGTTTTAGGTAATCTTCAAGGAGATTGAAAAACCACCAGTTTGATTCCTTTCTCGCATCATGTAGAAATGGGTACTCGACAAACCCGTGTTTATTGATGAAAGGCACCTTAGCCATAAGAAATAAACTCTTTTTGCAAAAAGTTTTGCTGATTGTTGGTTTAAGAGTGAGTATCTATTAGATAGTTGATGAGCTTATTTTATTCACACATATTTTGTGCCGACTTGTGATTCTAATGAATTAAAGGCCGGTAGATTTTTTTATAGCTTTGACTTTGTCTGTTTTTTCCCAGGTAAAGCTGGCTTCTTTTCTACCAAAGTGACCATAGGCTGCAGTTGGTGAATATCTAGGTTTTAAGAGGTCAAGCGTTTTAATAATCCCAGCTGGCTTCAAATTAAAATTTCCACGAATTAAATCTTCAAAGGTATCTGGATTAATTTTGTGCGTGCCAAAAGTTTCAACAAATACTGAAACAGGGTCTGCCACTCCTATTGCATACGCAAGTTGAACTTCTAAACGATCGGCGGTGCCAGCAGCTACTAGATTTTTAGCAATATAACGCGCCATATAAGCTGCTGATCTATCGACCTTAGATGGGTCCTTTCCGGAGAATGCACCCCCTCCATGCCTAGAAAAACCACCATAGGTATCGACTATAATTTTTCTTCCTGTCAGACCACAGTCACCATGCGGACCACCCACGACAAAATTTCCTGTCGGGTTAATATGAATTTTCATTTTCTTGGCACGAAATCTTTCAGGAATAACTTTATTTATTACTTGCTCTGTTATTTCTGAACGCATTTTTTTGTTAGAAACTCCGGGGTTATGTTGTGTTGAAATAACCACAGTCTCTACGCATACAGGCCTATCATTTTCATAACGGACTGATACTTGGGATTTGCTGTCAGGCCGTAGATAGGATATTTGACCTTTTTTTCGTACATCAGCTAGTTTTTTAACAAGTTTATGAGAGTACATTATTGGCATAGGCATCAGTTCAGGTGTTTCCTTGGTGGCGTAACCAAACATCATTCCCTGGTCTCCTGCTCCTTGTTCTTTTTTAGATCCCTCGTCCACTCCTTGTGCAATATCTTTAGATTGTTCATCTAGTGAAACTAATACGCCACATGTTTCAAAATCAAAGCCCATTTCAGAGTGAGTATACCCAATATTTTTGATTGTATTTCTAACAATTTGTGGAATCTCAATATAACATTTGGTTGAAATTTCTCCTGCAACAACAGCATATCCTGTTGTGATCATAGTTTCGCAGGCGACTCGTGCTTTAGGGTCATTTTTTAAAATAGCATCAAGTACTGCATCGGACACTTGATCAGCTATTTTATCCGGATGGCCTTCGGAAACTGATTCAGATGTAAATAGAAACGTTTTTTGCTTCATGTAATTCCTCGTTTGTTAAAGTTAATATATTAGTTTTATATACTTAAAAGGGTTATTGTTTCTTAAATGGGATCCTACTGAAAATCTAAAGGGTACCTTTTTCTCATCTCATCATTAAGAAAGCAATTAATTTCATTAGTTGTATTTAAGTTTAAAAGTTGTTCAGTAAATTTTTTAGCATCCTTCATGTCGGACTGACCGATAATTTTCTTCACATGTGGTATTGCGTGCGGATCCATACTCAGACTATCTAAGTTGCTTAACCCCAAAAGGAAGAGGGTGGCTAGTGGATCACCACCTAATTCTCCGCAAATAGAAACTTTTTTTCCGGCTAGTCTAGCATTATCAAATACTTGTTTAAGAGCTTTTAAAATGGCAGGGTTATAAGGTTGGTACAAGTGTGCGACTTGTTCGTTCATTCTATCAACAGCGAGTATATATTGTATTAAATCATTAGTTCCTATACTGATAAAATCTACCTCTTTTAATATTTGGTCTGAACAAATTACTGCCGATGGTGTCTCTATCACTGCTCCAATTTCAATGTCATCGCTATATGGAATCTGTTTTTCCTTCATCTCCTCTTTGACTTTATCTAAAAGGGAATTGGCCTGAATGACTTCTTGCACATCGGAAATCATTGGATACATGATTTTTACATTCCCGTAAAAACTAGCCCTAAGTATGGCTCTTAGTTGAATGGAAAATAGTTCTGGGTTGGCAAGGGACATCCGAATTCCTCTCAACCCCAGGGCCGGGTTATCTTCGTCGTTTTTTTTGAGGAAGGCAGGTTGTTTATCCATTCCAATATCTAATGTTCTTATGATAATAGGTTGAGGTGCTATCTCTTGAGCAGCTTTTTTAAAATTTTCATAAAGGTCTCTTTCGGAAGGAAAACTTTGTGAGCTTAGATATAAAAATTCGGTTCGGTATAATCCAACGCCCTCTGCACCAAAGCTTTTCAATGTTTTTATTTCATTAATTGATTCAATGTTGGCCATAAGTCTTATACGATAATTGTCAAGAGTGATAGCNGGTCTTTCAATATTTTTCAGTAATTTTCTTTCATANTTTTTATGCTCTAATTGCTTTGTTTTGTAATGCTCAAGAGTTTTTTTTGTTGGATTAGGTATGACCTTCCCATTTATACCATCGATGATGATTTGGTCTCCGGTATTGACTTTTGTGGTAAGAGAGTTGATTCCCACTACACCGGGGATGCCAAGGGCTGATGCAAAAATTCCAAGGTGAGATGTTTTCCCTCCAACCTCAGTTGCAAGGCCTAATACGTGTTTACGCGGTATTGATAGCATGTCCGTTGGACTTAAAGTGTGGGTGATTAAGACAACCGGTTTTTGAATGTCTGCGAGTGTNTTTTGACTATGGCCTAGAAGATTTTTTATTACCCCATGGACGACTAGTTCTAAATCATCCTTTTTCCCTTTTAGGTAGTCGTCATTAATATTGTCAAATAAAAGGAGGGATTTATTAAGCGATTCCGTGATGGCCCACTCTGCATTTATTTTTTCATTGCGAATTTTAGTTATCGTATCATTAACCAGAATGTCATCATCAAGTAAGAGAGTATAGGTGTCTAGAATTATGGAGTATTTGTCTGCAACCCCTGAAGCCTTTTTTTTTGTTTCTTGCAATTGTTTCTTTGTTTGTTCAATTGCGATACGAAACCTAGTAATTTCTTTGTCTATGTCGCTGGCACCAAGTGTTTGTTTTAGAATACAGAGTTTTGACCTGTCTAAGATGTGGGCTTCTCCGATGGATATGCCTTTTGAAACAGGAATTCCAGTGAGCATTAAATTAACACCTTTTTAAAAGGAAGAATATTAGGTGGGTTGAAATCTTGTCGATGTTTGTGAATGTGGATATTAAATAAATTTAGAATCTTCATCTATAAGAATTGAATATATTTGGTCTATTTCATGTGCTCGTAATATTGATTCTCGTAGAGAAGAATTTTTGAATAAACTTGATATGCGAGCCAATACTTTTAAATGTTGGCCTGTGGAGTTTTCGGGTGCTAGGATCAAACATATAAAATTAACTGGTTTTTGATCCAATGATTCAAATTCAACGCCATTTTGAGAACGGCCAAATACGGTGATGATTTTGTCTATCGTGCTTATTTTTGCATGTGGTATTGCAACATTTTCCCCAATTCCTGTGCTGCCCAATTTTTCACGGTCTATTAAGGCTGCTAGTAAATCATCTTTACTAGGGACTTCCCCTTTGTTTTTCAAAAAGCTTGATAGTTCGTGAAGAACACTATTTTTGTCGGAACTTTTTAGCTCTGCAATAATATGTTCTTTTGTAAGGATATCAGCGATTTTCATTATTTTGGGAGATACCGTAAATATTTATAATATAGAATCTTAAATTCAGTTTTCTATTTAAAATATTTCTTCAAGTTTTATTGGTTAGTAAATTTTTAGTCCGGCTTTTATGCTTGCCTAATTGTTTCTCAACTTTCCCTAAAA
>JGI26382J51730_1001206_pt1 | contig 11397 bp, 9 predicted proteins | sample SaaInlV_165m_DNA_2_FD_51730 | JGI IMG/M metagenome (IMG submission 51730) | reverse complement strand
TCTATAGAGAATTTTTTTGTACTCCAGCTTATCAATCGCTTTTCTAACCGTTCCAATGCTGACATTAAGCTGCTTAGAGAGTTGAGATTCAGAAGGAATTAAATCACCAATAATTAGATCACCACTATTGATTTTATTATTATGAAGTCGATTACTTTTTGATAGAGTTTTTGTGACATAAATCTTCTCTAGTTAATTAATTGGCATTTATTTTAAATAATATTATTGTTCAATTTTTATTGATTTAATAAGCAATTAGAATATTTATCTCTCATTTTTTTCTGAGAGGGTAATTTTTTTTATTGACAATTAAATATCGTAAGTGTAGCATGCTTTACTCATATATATGAGTTTTTGTATTCATATGTATGAATTATTATGTGTGATTAGAGGACACAATGGAATTTTTGAATTACTTTGATAATGTATTTACTGTTTATCATATCGCGTTACTCGTAGGCGGAACGTTTGCAGGCATTATTCTAGGTGCACTTCCAGGATTAAGTCCTACAATGTCAGTTGCTCTTCTGATCCCTTTTACTTTCCATATGAGGCCTGAAAGTGGCCTAATACTGCTAGGTGCCATGTATACGGCAACTGTTGCTGGCGGTGCAATAAGCGCGATACTTGTAAATGTTCCTGGCGCTCCAGCCAATATTGCAACGGCCTTGGATGGTCATAAAATGGCGCAGAATGGTAAAGCTAAAGATGCACTTCACTACTGTTTCATGAGCTCGTTTGTAGGCGGTATATTTGGCGTTTTAATTCTTATATTCTTTACCCCGCCTTTAGCAGCTTTGTCGCTTAAGTTTATGTCAACAGAGCTTTTCTGGGTTGCTATCTTAGGTATTACGATTATTGCTACTTTAGATGCAAAATCAGTTATTAAGGGCTTGATGTCAGGTTTATTTGGGTTGATGCTAGCAACCATTGGTGAACACCCGACGAGTGCTATGGAACGATTCGTATTTACGGACCACTTGGAAGGCGGCGTTCATATCGTTGTTGGACTGATTGGTTTATTCGCTATGCCACAAGTTTGGAATCTTTTAGAGAATTTTTATGGCAAAAAAAATGAGGTTTTTTCAGCCACGGGTGATTCAACTCTTGTGCAGTCTTTCAAGCTTGTTTTGAGCAAAATCAAGGCTTTAACTGTAGGCTCTCTGATTGGCTCTATTATTGGCATCATTCCTGGAGCTGGTGGACAAATTGCAGGTATTGTTGCCTACGACCAATCTAAAAAAATTAGTTCCAATAGATCTAACTATGGAAAAGGTGAACCTGAGGCAATTATTGCCGCTGAGAGTGCTAATAATTCAATGGTTGGACCTTCACTGATTCCACTCCTTACATTAAGTATCCCAGGAAGCCCTACAGCTGCTGTTTTATTAGGTGGTTTGTTGATTCACGGCATCTTTCCTGGCCACGATATCTTTACTAAGAATACTGAAGTTGTATGGACTTTTATCGATTCTCTAATCATTGCACAGATTTTTATGTTAATTATTGGACTGTTTTTAAGTCGTAACAGTAAGTGGATTATGAAGGTGCCAGATAATTATATGGCTGTTGGCATATTATTACTCGCTGTTTTTGGTACCTATAGCATTCAAAATGATTATTCGGACGTCTTAATCATGTTTACTCTAGGTACTTTAATGTACTTTGGAAGTAAGGCTGGATTCAGTCCAGTTCCGGTTGTTCTGGGTTTAATTTTAGGAACGATGACCGAAGAGAAGTTTCTCCTAGGTAATATGATTGGAAATGCCAAAGGCAGCTCATTCCAACACTTCACCTCTGGAACAATCAATATTGTATTGATCACTCTTTGTTTTGTCTCTATCGCCTATGGCATCTATTCGAGCCGAAAATCTTAATAGAATTTATTTATGAATAAACAAATTAAAATTTCTACTGTCATCGTCACTTTGATTAGTGCGTTTCTGGTTTATGCCTCATTCGTTTTAGGAAACTTAGAAGACTACCTATTTCCAAGGTTGATTTCAGTATTGATTGCTTTGTTATCTTTAATGCTATGGTTTGAAAAAGGCGAAGCAGACAAATCAACTAACTTTAAAGATTTAATGCCTGGCATTGCCATTGCTACAGCATTTATCTTATTACTAAAAATACTAGGCTTTTATTTAGCCTCAATGATCGTATTCTTTACGCTTGTGATGTATTACAGCAAGCCTATAGAATCAAAAGACTTTTGGCGTGTCTTACTCACAAAATTGGGTGTTACCATCGTGTTCACTCTCACATTGTATGGGTTATTCACACTACTTTTACAGGTTCGCACACCAGAAGGTTTGTTTTAATAATAAAAAAGGAGAAGTAATGAAAATTGTAAATATAACAAAAGTAGCCTTGTTGGCAATAGCATCTTTGATGTTAATGCCTGTTCAGGCTGACTATCCTGATAAGCCAATTGGCGTCATGGTAGCGTACGGTCCTGGTGGAGCAACAGATTTCCAAGCTAGGATTGCAACTCTAGCATCAGGTAAAGAAGCACTTATCGGTCAACCGATCTATATTCTTAATAAGCCAGGTGCTGGTGGAAGAAAAGGTTGGAACTGGTTCGCAAGTGAAGCTTCACAAGATGGCTATATGTTAGGCGCGTATAACGTTCCTCACTTTATCGCTCAGTCTATTGTATTTGATACAAAATACAACATCAACAACCTAGAGCCACTAGGAAATTGGGGTGCAGATCCAGCAGTATTAATTGTTGGTAAAGACAGTCCATTTAATACAGTAGGGGAGTTGCTTGCTCATGCAGAAGCTAATCCAGGTGCTGTGACGATTAGTGGTGCTGGAAAGTTTGTTGGACACCATATTGCTTTCTTGCAGTTTGCTAAAGCATCAGGTGCTAATTTAACTTACATTCCCGCTTCGGGCGGTGTAGATGCGCTAGAATGGTTAAAGCTGGCGAAACTGTTGCCGGATTTAATAACCTTTCTGACTCAGCAAGAAGTGCCGCAGATCTTAAAATCTTAGCGGTTGCTGACCTTACTAGACATGAATATTTGCCAGATGTTCCTACACTAATGGAAAGTGGTGTTGATGTTGATGATTCAAGTGTTAACTTCCGTGGTTTAATGGTTCCAGCAGGAACTCCACAAGATGTTATCGACTATCTAGCAAGTAAAGTGCCAGAGATGTTTGGTGAAAAGAAGACAGTAGGCAAAATGAAGGCTACAAACTCACCAGCGCGAATAATGACTAGACGTGAAGTTGTAAGTATGTGGAATGAAAGACAAACATATTTGACAGAACTTTTAGCTGGTCTTTAATAAATAATATTTATTGAAATTTAACCTTTACTAGGGAGTTTTTTAACTCCCTAGTAAAATTTTCAACGATTTATAATGACTACCCAACAACCTACATTAATTGAACAACTCGTTATAGACGCGAGAAAAGCTCAGGCAAGCATTAATAAATACTCCCAAGAACAAGTCGACGAATTGATTTTAGCTGTCGCGTGGGAGGTTATTCAGCCTAAAAATAATCAAGAACTCTCTGAGATGGCAGTTGAACAGACTGGTCTTGGAGATATAGAAGATAAAAAAAGAAAAAATCGACGCAAAACTTTAGGCCTCTTAAGAGACTTAAAAGATGTAAAAAGTGTGGGAATAATCAAAGATAATACAAAAAATGGCATCATTGAAATTGCAAGACCAATAGGTGTTATTGGCGCTGTGGTACCCTCAACTAATCCTATTGCAACTCCATTGAATAAAGTTATTAACGCTTTAAAGTGTAGAAATGCAATTATCCTAGCACCCTCACCAAAAGGTGCCCAGGTGTGCTCCCGAGTTGTAGAATTAATCCAACAAGCTCTAGTGCGTATTGGGGCCCCCAAGAACATTGTTCAGTCACTTCCTGAGCCGATCAGCAAAGAGGACACTAATGAACTTTCAAGGCTTGTCGATTTAATTGTTGCTACAGGTTCACAAAACAACATCCAAAGGGCNCTTCAAAGTGGAACGCCAACGCTCGGCGTAGGCGTAGGAAATGTCCCATCCATTATTGACGANACCGCAAATCTTGAGGAGGCGTCTCACAAAATTATGACTTCAAAAACTTTTGACAATGCAACCAGCTGCTCATCGGAAAATAGCATCATAATTGTTGAAAGTGTTTATGAGTCAATGATCCAATCATTAAAGAAAGAGGGTGGCTCCTTACTGAATAGTCAAGAGAAAGATATACTTAAAAAGAGTATGTGGAATGATAATGGCATTATAAATCGTGANATTATTGCAAAAAAATCTAATGAAATTGCATCGCTTGCTGGCCTTGGTGACAATCATCTAAATTCAAAATTTTTGATGGTTGAAGAACAAAATGTAGGCTCAGAGCATCCTTTTTCAATGGAGAAATTATCCCCCGTTCTAGCTGTTTATAAAGCCCAAAATTTTGATCATGCTGTTGAAGTTGCAACNGAAATTCTTAATAATCAAGGTAAAGGGCACTCTTGCAGCATACACAGTCAAAATCAAGACAATGTTCTCAGGCTCGGTCTAGAACTTCCCGTTTGCAGAATCATTGTTAACCAAGCACACTGCTTTGCTACGGGAGGAAACTTTGATAACGGACTTCCGTTTTCTTTGTCTATGGGGTGNGGAACATGGGGCAACAATGTTACAGATGAAAACTTGAATTATAAACATTATCTTAATATTACTAAAATAGTAAAAACCATTAAAGCTAATGAACCGTCTGAAGAAGATATTTTCTCTAATTATTGGAAGAANTACTCTTTGGAGTATTCAACAATAACCGAACTTGTTGATCAATCTGCAGAGCTTACTCCTGATAAAAGCTATCTGGTTGATGCTGATTTAGATCTTCATGTAAGTTATCGTAAACTCCAAAAAGATGTCTTGAGTTTAGGAGCCTACTTTAAAGAAAACAACATTAGTGCGAATGACAAAGTTGGCTTTATGCTTGACAATGGTTATGCATCAACACTTTTGTTTCTTGGTGCCATGTACCATGGCGTGGTTATTGTTCCTTTAAATGTGCTTGCTGGATCAAAGCAGATTAAATACACCATTGATCACTCTGAATGCAAGCTCATCTTTGCTTCTGAGTTTTATATTGACAAGTTTAAAGATATTTTGGATGAGTCAGATGCAATAGTGGTTAAGTACAAGCAAATTGAAAATCTTATGATTTCAAACAAAGATGCACTGGTCTCAAGTATGTCTATTACTCAACCTGACACTCCTGCTGTCTTAATTTATACTTCTGGAACAACGGGTGTTCCAAAAGGAGCTCTTTTATCTCATAAAAATGTTTTAGCTGGTGGCAGAAATACCGCTCTGGCACACGAAATTGTATCAAGTGATGTATCTTTATGCGTATTGCCACTTTATCACATTAATGCTGAAATGGTCTCGATTGCAAGTGCACTGGTGAGNAATAGTTGCGTTGTCACTATAGGCAGGTTTAGTGTCTCTAATTTTTGGCAACTGATTGAGAAATATCAGTGCACTTGGTTTAGTGTTGTGCCTACGATTATTAACTATCTNCTTAATGATAACTTTGATGTTAAATCTCTAAAATTGAAAAACTTACGCTTTGGCCGCTCTGCCTCAGCCCCACTCTCACCAGAGGTTCATAAGAAATTTGAAAAAACTTTTGGNGTTAAAATTATTGAAACNATGGGTCTCACTGAAACAGCAGCTCAAATTCTTTCAAATCCACCCCATCAAGGTAAACATGGCTCTGCAGGAAAGGCATACGGAAATGAAGTCAGGCTCATTGATGATCATGGAAATTACCTACCCNACGGAAAGACTGGAGAGTTGGTAATCAAAGGTGAGAACGTTTTACTAGAATACTTTAAGAATGAGGAGGCGACTTCTGGCGCCTTCAATGATGACGGTTATTTTTTAACTGGTGACCTTGGATTAATGGATGAGGATGGCTTCTTTTTTATTACAGGTAGAAAGAAAGAGCTTATCATTAAAGGCGGTGAAAACATATCACCTAGAGAAATAGACGACACTCTCTACAAGCATAATGCCGTTTTGGAAGCGTGTACCTTTGGTATTGAAGATGATAACTATGGAGAAGAAATATCTGCCTGTGTCTTCTTAAAGGATAATCTCGTTGCTAATGAAAAGGAGCTCCTTGATTTGTGCAAGGCTGATCTAGGCGAATACAAAACACCAAGTCAAATTATTTTTGTTGATGAGCCTTTACCTAAAGGTCCCTCTGGAAAAATTCAAAGACTTAAAATAGCAAGTCAATATAGCAGAGCTTAAATTAGAATCTGGTTTAATCCCCAAGATATAAAAAAATAAACATTTTCGGGTAAACTATGTCTATCCTTAAAGAGACGCATTTATGGCATTACTTGACGATTTAGCCAGCAAGGCTAAAACCAAATATCCTCGAATTTTATTACCCGAATGGACTGACTCCAGAATCACTGAAGCAGCTAAGTCGATTAAAGATCAAAAAATAGCTCAAATTGTTCTTTTTGATGAAGATACTGCATCTTCTTTGGGTGTTGAGTCAATCAACCTAAAAAACGAAGATTTGAAGACCGAATATGCGCAAACATTATTTGAGCTGAGAAAACATAAAGGTGTCACATTTGAATCAGCTTTAGAGATGCTATCAAATTCAAGCGTCTTTGCTATGGTGGCTCTGCAAAGAGGGGATGTTGATGGGGTTGTTACTGGGGCTATAACCCCGAGCCAGGAGGTTCTTAGCAACGCACTAAGAATTGTTGGGGTTGCTGAGGGAAGTAGACTTGTTTCAAGCTTATTTTTAATGGTTTTTGATGATGATCATAAGCGGTATGGAGAAAACTTAATTTTTTCCGACTGTGCGATGAATATCAGTCCAAATTCTGAAGAGTTAGCTGAGATTGCTCAAAGCGCCTATGAAACTGCCGATTCCTTTCTATCTGAGAGTCCTAATCTTGCAATGCTCTCGTTTTCTACCAATCAGAGCNCTAATCACGCTGAGGTTGACAAAGTAAGAGTGGCCACTGAGCTTCTTAAATCTAAACTTCCAGATGTCAATATTATTGGCAATGTTCAGTTGGATGCAGCTTTAGATGCTAACGTATTACAAATTAAAGATCCAGATTCGTCTTTTTTGCCGCCAGCAAATGTCTTTATCTTTCCTAATCTGGATGCAGGCAATATCGGATATAAATTGGTTCAACGGTTCTCAGGTGCTAGAGCGATTGGTCCTATTCTTCAAGGACTCTCGAAGCCAGTCAATGATTTATCAAGAGGTTGCAGCGTCGATGAAATAATAAATACGGTGGTTGTTACCGCGAATCAGTGTAAGTAACTCTACATTCCTACGTAGTTTGGGCCGCCTCCACCTTCAGGTGGCATCCAGTTAATGTTTTGAGATGGGTCTTTTATGTCACAAGTTTTGCAATGAAGACAGTTTTGCGCGTTGATTTGAAAATAGTCCTCACCTTCTTTATCGATAATCTCATAAACGCCAGCAGGACAGTACCTTTGAGCAGGTTCATCAAAGAGCTCTTTGTTGCGAGCCAACGGAATAGAAGGGTCAGTTAATTTAAGGTGAACGGGCTGATCTTCCTCATGATTTGTCCCTGACAGAAATAGAGATGAGGTAATATCAAAGCTTAAAATATTGTCTGGGGCAGGGTACACTTTTGAGTAGAGCGGATTATTTAGGTTTAGGGAGTCACAATCTTTTTGCTCATCCTTGATAGTAATTGGCAATGTATTTCTAAAGATGTTCGACTCTATAAAGTTATAGGCAGCGCCTAAATAAAAGCCAAACTTGTGCATAGCTGCACTGAAGTTGCGTGACTTAAATAGCTCTTTATATAGTGAGCTACTTTTAAATAAATCATCGAATTCACAAAATTCTTCTGAAAGGATTTTATGAATATATTCTGCAGCTAAAATGCCAGACTGAAGAGCGCAATGACTTCCCTTAATCTTGCTTGGGTTAAGGGTTCCAGCATCACAACCAATAATCATTCCGCCATTAAAATCCATCTTAACAAGCGAATTAATTCCGCCTTTAGTGATTGCCCTGGCGCCGTACGAAACACGCTTACCGGAGTCTAAAAACTGTGCAATCTTAGGGTGCTTTTTAAACTGTTGAAATTCTTGGAAAGGGCTATGACTGGGATTGGTATAGTTAAGATCAACAATCAGACCAACAGCAATACGTTTGTTGTCAAAATGGTAAAGAAAACCGCCGCCTGTTGTCCCTTCATTCAGAGGCCATCCCATCGTATGGACAACATCTCCAGGACTATGCATGTCGTTATCAACCTCCCATACCTCTTTAAATCCGATGGCAAAGTGTTGCGGCGTTTTGCCTTCATCAAGGTTAAATTCTTTAATAAGCTGTTTACCTAGGTGTCCTCTTGCTCCTTCAGCAAAAATTGTTTGTTTTGCGAGGATATCCATTCCAGGCGTATAGGTTCCTTTTTGATTGCCTTCTTTGTCAATCCCCATATCGCCAGTCGAAATACCAATAACTCTCCCGCTTTCATCTTTAATGTAGCTTTGTGCAGGAAAACCAGGGAAGATATCTACACCAAGCTCCATCGCTTTCTCAGCAATCCACTGGCAGAGCTCGCCTAGTGAGATAATATAGTTGCCCTTGTTATGAAGACTCTTTGGCATTAACCAAGAGGGCACTTTAATGCTCTTGTTTTCTCCCGCTAGCCAGAACAGGTCATCTTTGGCGACTGGAGTTTTGAGTGTCGGGCAATCTTTCGCATCTTCAGGAAATAAATCAAAGAGGGTTTTGGGTTCGAATACTGCACCAGAAAGGATATGAGAGCCAATTTCAGAGCCTTTTTCGAGTAGGCATACTGAGAGGTTTGGATTGAGCTGTTTAAGTTTACAAGCAGAAGCAAGTCCTGATGGACCACCACCCACTATCACTACATCATATTCAATCGATTCTCTATCCATTGACTACTATTTTATACCTGATAAGCATTCAATTCATTGAGCGCATCAAATAAATCTACCTGCCAGACTAAATCCGCCATTCTTGACATTGGTGCATCTGGATCGTTATTAATAACGACAATGACTTGAGAGTCTTTCATACCGGCCAGATGCTGTATTGCACCCGAAATACCGACAGCAAGATAAAGCTGTGGCGCAACAACTTTTCCGGTTTGGCCAACTTGGTAATCATTAGAAATGAATCCTGCATCTACTGCGGCCCTTGAAGCGCCAACAGCTGCATCTAATTTATCAGCGAGTTGCTCAATTAATGCAAAGTTATCTTTAGATCCTAGTCCTCTTCCGCCAGAGACAATACGATCGGCTGTTGTAAGCTCTGGACGCTCTGATTGAGATTCTTGAAGAGAGACAAATGAAGAGTTAGCACTCGGTATTGAAGGAGACAAAGATTCGACCGCTGCAGATCCGCCATCACCACCATGTTCAAAAGCAGTTGCTCTGACCGTCATTACAATAGTTTCATCTGAAGTTTCTACCGTTGCCATAACATTACCTGCATACAAAGGGCGAACAAATGTGTTATGTGATTTAATCTCACAGACATCTGAGATAGGCTGAACGTCGAGAAGGGCGCCAACACGAGGCAAAATATTTTTACTGTAAGTAGACGAGCCTGAAACCAAAAATTTGTAATCAGACATGACGTCTGCAATTAATTTGCTTGCGACTTCGACACTTGCGTGTTCAAGAGAATCATCAACAATCATTTTGACAGTATTAATTCCGTTAATTGCAGCAACCGAAGATGCGTTAGCAGAGTCACTAGTAAGAACGAGCGCATCAACATTATCAGAAAGTTGAGAGGCAGCAGTTAAAGCAGCTCTACTATTTGCGCTAACTTCTGAGCCGTTTAGTTCGATTAATATGAGTGCTGACATTATAGAACTCCCATTTGGTTTAACTCGGTAAAGAGCTCTTCAGCAGAACTAATCTGCTTAGAGGCTCTATCTTTAGTGCCTGATTCTTCAACACTGACAACCTTAATGCGTGGTGAAGTATCAATTCCAAGGCTTGACAATTCAATCGTCTCTAAAGGCTTAGATCTAGCCTTCATGATGTTTGGAAGTGACGCATATCTTGGCTCATTAAGTCTAAGATCAACGGTAACAATGGCAGGTAGATTAAGTTTTCTAGTTTCAATTCCTGAGTCTATTTCACGACAAACTTCAACACTACTCGAATCTCCACTTAAATCAAATTTAGAAATAAAGGTGCCGAGCGAGTAATCCAATAGGCCAGATAATATTTGCCCAGTTTGGTTGTTGTCATTATCAACAGCTTGCTTACCCATAATAATGAGTTCCGCTTCCTCGCGCTTAATAATATTGGCAAGAATCTTACCGACATGTAGAGGCTGCAAATCAAGCTCTGAGTCAGTCTTAATGAATATAGCACGGTCAACGCCCATTGCTAGAGCAGTTCTAAGTGTATCAACAGTTTTATCTGTACCAATACTGACTGCAATCGTCTCTGTGGCAGCGCCACTTTCTTTTAAAGTTAATGCCTCCTCAACTGCAATCTCACAAAACGGATTCATAGCCATTTTTGCATTCGTTAGATCAACCTGCTGAGTTTGCTTGTTAACTCGAGCCTGCGTATAAGGGTCGAGAACTCGTTTGACTGGAATAATTATTTTCATATTAGATTAAAAAATTCATTAAAAACTCGCGAATAATACCATATATATTAAATTTGTCTATAAGTAGAAATCACAATTTTTTTTTTGTGTAAGAGGCATGTCCTGCAATGATCTTTCAGTATCGACTATTTGACACTGAGTGGAAATCTTAATCTTGCTTCAGCGCCTTGCTGAATAAAGCGATTCTGAAGGCTAACCTCTCCGCCATGAAGCTTCATAATCTTTCTAACAAATCTCAACCCCAGACCATTACCCCTTGCACCAGTATCTGGCCTGGTCACTGAAAAGAATCTTGTAAAGAGCTTATTAATGACTTGAGGCGGTATTCCAGCTCCATCATCAAGAACAATGATCGTGATTGCATTATTTGTTTGAGAGGCCTTAATGGTAATTTTTCCAGAGGCAGGACTGAAGTCCAAAGCGTTATTAACAATATTTCCAATCGCCTGCTCAAGAAGTATTTTTTCTCCATTTAGTGTTGCATTACTACTAACCTGAATATCTATATTGAGATCCTTATCTAAAATAGTTTTAACGCGACTTGGCGCATTTAAAACAGTATTTACAGCCTCTTTAATATTCAATATTTCAACGTTTTTAAGCGCTTCACGTCTCTCAATTCTTGACAATTCAAGCAGTCTGTTGACAAGAATATCCATATGCCTGTTCGATTCAAGAATGTTCTCTACAAAGCGCTTCCTTTGTTTATCGCTCATCGGAGTCAAAAGATTTTCTGCGGTCAGCTGAATG
>JGI26382J51730_1001167_pt1 | contig 11653 bp, 10 predicted proteins | sample SaaInlV_165m_DNA_2_FD_51730 | JGI IMG/M metagenome (IMG submission 51730) | reverse complement strand
CAAAGAATTAATAATTTTTTTAAAATAAAACACAATTTTAGAGATGTAGTTTCGATGAAACGATTTTAGTTAAAAAAACTCGTGCGTAAAAAAATATAGTTACGAATTATAATTAATTATATGTTGAAAATTGGGAGGAATTACTTTTAGCAATAGTGGGAGGGTGAATCAACGTCACTGAAGAGAAAAATCTTTGCGTTGGCTGTTTGAGGAAAAGTATCCGACCTTCTAATTGACTTTTGAGATTGGCAAAGACAAGGTAGAGGTAACTAACTGCCAAGTAGTCAGATGGTATGTATTTTTTATACTATAGATATTTTTTTTAGTCGTTATCGGATTTTAGCCAATGTTCTTCAATATCTGTATTGTAAATTCTGGAAAAAACTTTTCGGTTGTTTTCCAAAACTTCTTTTTCGAAATCATTAATCCACTGAAACGGATTGTAACTCAAATTTTTCGACTGAGGGATGATTGGATGATTCTTCCAAGTACGGGTTATCATAATTTTATACTCCTTACTTGCGATAGTTAAAAGAATGTTCTTGCCTCGTATAAAACTTATCCAAAAAATAAATGCTCTCAAATAACCTTTCGTTTTTTGGAAACAAAAACTAAAGGGTGATTCGGTGGTTTTCACTCCTCCAAACACCACTAACAACTAAACGAATGGATTTAATATATGAATAAAGCAAATACTATGCCAGAAACTATTTTAAGTGAGCAAAGCACCATAAGTAGTTTTATAATAAGGTTTATCTGATTTTAAGGAAGCCCGCGTATGCGATTAGCCTTATCAAGGATTAACGCCAACCGTCTGGCTAAAATGGTAATTTGACAGTTTTATAGAGGCCCATGGTAAAACCAAGTGTTTCTATTAAAGATTGAAATGGTTTTTGTTGCTACGTTGGGGGGAGGAGAAAGTTTAATTGGGAAAGTTTTTTGCTCATATTTTGAATTGTTGTCATCCCTCCACTTTTTCAGGGTTAGAGAGACCACAAAAAAATTAATTTTATCTAATGGGTAAATTATTTCATTTAACAACTATTCGAAAACGACGCGTCCTTACACCAATAGGTTGGGCTGTCTTGTTAATTGGCTTTAGTTCCGTTCTTATCTCAATTATGTTATTTGTTCATCCCTTTTTAGCTCCAACAAAGCCAGTTGGGGGTGATATTTTAGTAGTTGAAGGTTGGTTGCCCGATTATGCGTTGGAGAAGGCGAAAGAACGGTTTCAACAGGGGGGCTATCAATTACTAGTCACCACGGGAGGGAAAATATCCGTGGGTTATCACTTATCAGAATATAAAACATGGGCGGAATTGGCTGCATCAACACTAAAAAATTTAAATTTTCCGGAAGATAAAATTATTGCTGTTCCAGCACATAAAAATTTTAAAAAAGATAGAACCTACCATTCAATTTTGGCACTACAAAGAAGGTTATATGAAGAAGGGTTTAACGAGGCATCAATTGACATGGTATCTTTAGGCGTCCATGCTAGGCGTTCATGGTTCCTTTATGAGAAAGTATTTTCATCGGTGAATGTGGGTGTTGTAGCCATTTCTCCTAATGATTATGATGCTTCCCGGTGGTGGTTGTCTAGTGCGGGCGTGCGCAATGTTATCTCCGAATCGATTGCCTACTTATACGCGCGATTCATTTTCAGTCCACCCATTAAATAAAAATATAATTTTTACAATTATGCTATGAAAATTATCGAAGTAATTGCAGACAAAAGTTATATCGACAGCATTAAAAATATTGTGGAGAAAAACGACGCCCCTGACTTCTGGGTAGTGTCAAGTGACAGGGAAGAACGTAAGGTTGTTCGAATTTTGGTCAAACCAGAACAGCGGCAAATAATTCTTGACGCGCTTCAGGAAATACTTGCAACTAGTTTTTCATATAGAGTTGTTGTTATTCCAGTAGAAGCCGCGCTACCACGGGAGGAAGCAGAGGAAGAAACAGAAATAACTTCTGCCACAGAAACAACGCGCGAAGAGCTATATAACAGCATCGGTAAAAACGCTCGTCTAAACCAAACCTATCTACTATTAATTTTTTTATCAACCGTTGTGGTTGCTATTGGACTTTTAAAAGATAACGTTGCGGTAGTTATTGGTGCCATGGTTATTGCTCCTTTACTGGGACCCAATCTGGCGATGGCTTTAGGAACGGCATTGGGTGACACTGACCTNATGTGGAAAGCTTTTAAGACTGGACTAGCGGGCATGAGCCTAGCGCTAGTCTTGTCTATCATTATCGGTGTTTTCTGGCCTTTAAATATTGAAAGTCGGGAGCTTTTAGCACGAACAAATGTTGGGTTGGACTCCGCAGTTTTAGCGATGGCATCCGGAGCGGCGGCAGTAATATCTTTAACTTCGGGTATTCCAAGTATTCTCGTGGGTGTAATGGTAGCGGTTGCTCTATTGCCTCCGGCTGCAACCATGGGGTTAATGTTGGGTGCAGGGCAAACTGACTTAGCATACGGAGCAGCGTTTTTGTTAGCGGTTAATATTGTGGCCATAAACCTTTCTGCTAAACTGGGGTTCTTGATCCAAGGAATCAAACCAAGAACTTGGCTAGAGAAAAAAAAAGCCAAACAATCAATGCAGTCTTACATAATCATCTGGGTTCTAACTTTGGCTGCCCTCCTGCTTGTTATTTATTTTCACCCTGGTTTTATAAATTAATATTCGCAAATATATTTATTTTAAGGAAATAATTAATTCTAATGAAAGTTTTGTCTGTCCATGTTGGATCCTTACAAGAAATGCTACGAAGTGGAAAAAAAATTCGGACAGGAATTTTTAAACAGAAGACTGAGGGGCCGATAAAAGTTACACGACTCGGGTTAGAAGGAGATGACCAAGGAAATAAGAAACTTCATGGTGGAATATATAAAGCAATCTGCGTTTATCCTTCAGAACATTATGATCATTGGAAAGAAGAGCTAGGGAATCCAGGTTTATCTTTTGGAGACTTTGGTGAGAACTTAACTACTGCCGGATTGATGGAGGGTGATATTCACCTTGGCGACCGACTGCGTATTGGGTCGGNTGAAATAGTTGTGACTCAGCCGAGGGAGCCTTGTATTACTCTTAATGCACGGCTGGACACAAAGGACTTATCTGCACTTATTCGTAAATCTGGTCGGAGCGGTTTCTATTTTTCAGTTGTGAAAGAAGGTATTATAAAAAATGGTGATTCCATTGAGTATGTAAATAGAGATGAGAACAGGGTTACAGTATCAGATTTTAATCAAATAATTAATGGGGAGCCAGAGGTTGCGGATATCATTCTCCGAGCTTCTAAAATAGACGCCTTGCCGCCAAAACTGAAAGGTCAATTTCTCTAAAAGCGAACGCACTTGAAGGTTAAGTAAAAGCACTTTTTAAATTAGGTTGTATTCAATACCAAAAAATATTTCTAAAGCCTCACGACCTACTCTCCAATCAAATGAAGATGAATTTTACGCATGTGTGGTTGACGTCGATGTTCGAATAGATAAATATCCTGCCAAGTTCCTAGAGAAGGATTCCCTGAATTTACTGGAATTGATATCTGGGTTTGTGTGAGAGCAGACCGAATATGTGCAGGCATATCATCAGGACCCTCCGAGCGGTGAAGATAGTTTGCACCATCTTCTGGNACCAGTTGCTGAAAAAACATCGTTAGNTCATGCAACACATCTGAATCTGCATTTTCCTGAATGATAAGCGATGCAGAGGTATGGGGAACAAAGATAGTTAATAATCCTGTAGAAAATTTTTGTTGGGTAACCCATAGCTTAATTTCAAGGGTAATATTGTAAAGGCCTTTACCACTCGTTGAAGTGGACAATTGATGGTTTGCCTGCCGCACAGAAATCTCCGTAAATAGACACAACAATTTAGAGTTAACTTTTGAGGTTATTAGTATATCTACCTAAAAGTAAGAGGTCCATTGCCATCGAAAAATCGGGAAAACGGATTCTCCAAAACCAACTTATCAAAAAAAGGTATTTTGATTGCCACTTTAGATAATTGCGTCACACTGATAGTATATGTAATCGTAGAATATAAGGGAAAAAGAACAAATAGACATGGTTTCTACTTGAACTAAAATTAGGAGTGAAATATGCCGGTATCCCCTGATAAAGAAGTGAGCTTTCTTGAAAGTGTTAATCGCTCGTTTGATGCTGCTTTAGCTACTCTTGATATTCCCGAAGACATGGCTCAATACATAAAAAATGTAAATAATGTGTATCAAGTTAGGTTCCCAGTAAAAATTAATGGCAAGGTAGAAAATTTTATTGGGTGGCGTTCAGTTCATAGTGATCATCAACTCCCTGCCAAGGGCGGTATCCGTTTTGCTCCTAACGTTAACCAGGATGAAGTAGAAGCCTTGGCGGCACTTATGTCCTATAAATGTGCATTGGTTGATGTTCCTTTTGGTGGGTCGAAGGGTGGATTGCTTATCGATCCAAAAAAATACGATCGTGATGCAATGGAAAAAATAACGCGTCGTTTTGCGTATGAATTAATTCAAAAAGATTATATCGGATCTAGCATTAACGTCCCAGCACCCGACATGGGAACAGGACAGAGAGAAATGTCGTGGATAGTAAGTACCTATGCGGCTCACCGCCCCAAAGATATAGATTACTTGGGTTGTGTTACTGGCAAGCCTGTTTCAGCAGGTGGTATTCATGGTCGTATCGAGGCGACTGGTCGTGGTGTTGTGTTCGGACTTCGCGAGTTTTTTCGTCATCCCGAGGATGTTAAGCTTGCGCATCTAAAAGGNGATACATTAGAAGGCAAAGAAATTATTATTCAAGGCCTTGGTAACGTGGGTTATCACACTGCAAAAATTCTGGAAGAAGAAGATGGCGCAAAAATTGTCGCTATTTTGGAATGGGATGGAGCGATTTACAATAAAAAAGGCCTCAACGTCGAAGAGGTTTACCAATATAAAATAGAAAATAAAGGTGGAATCAAAGGATTTGGAAAAGGAAAGTATTTTGAAAAGAGTGCGCAACTGTTAGAGCAAGAGTGCGATATTCTTATTCCGGCAGCAAGGGAAGGGGTTATTAATCAGGNTAATGCTCCNCGTATTAAAGCTAAACTGATTGCAGAGGCGGCGAATGGACCAGTAACTTTCAATGCGGAANCTATTCTTAATGAAATGGGAGTTGTGATTATCCCAGATGTGTATCTTAACGCCGGGGGAGTTACCGTTTCATATTTTGAATGGATCAAAAATCTCTCACACATTCGATTTGGCCGAATGCAAAGGCGGTATGAAGAAAATCAGAATAATTTATTTATAAAGGCTATTGAGCAGTCTGGGAAAAAATTACCAGAAAAAATGGTTTCGCAAATTGGACAAGGTCCTATTGAGATTGATTTAGTCCGGTCGGGACTCGACGACACAATGCGGAGTGCCTTTCAGGAAATTCGTGGACGTTACTGGGGGGAGAAAAAGGTGAAAAGTTATCGAACGTCAGCGATGTCAATCTCTATAGAAAAGATTTATAACCGTTATAGCATCTTGGGTATCTACCCATAACCATTTTCACAGGTATCGCTAGCGTTGTTAGAAATTAATGATATATTAGCACCCGGCAGTTTTTTGTTTAAACCTTCTTAAGGTACAGCATGCCCGACCCTCAAGACAACTTCCAGTCTAAGTATGAACAAAGTGGTGTTTCTAGTCGAGGAGCAGAGGACGCGCTTTCCGGACTATTGGAACATGTTCTCCCTACGAGAAAATTTAGTAAACGTTTTCCTTTAGCAGCTGATATCGGGTACTTTGCAAACGTTATAAATATTGGTGGCGGGCAAGGTATCGCTTTTGGTACTGATGGTGTTGGAACCAAGATTATTATAGCGGAGCTTATGGACCGTTATGACACGATTGGTATTGACTGCGTGGCTATGAATGTTAATGACCTGATTTGCGTTGGAGCGAGACCGGTGAGCATGGTTGACTATATTGGCTGCTCGTTTACCGATGCAAGAATTTTTTCAGAAATTGGAAAGGGTCTCGCCGAGGGAGCTAGGCAGGGAGAGATCAGTATCTCTGGTGGTGAAATTTCTCAGATCAAAGAAATTATCAATGGGGTAGATCTCATTGGTGCATGTATAGGGCTCGTTTCGATCGACAAAGTTAATACAGGAAAAGATATCCAGCCGGGTAATATGATTGTTGGCCTTGCTTCAAGTGGAGTGCACTCAAATGGACTGACTCTGGCTAGGAAAATTTTACTTGGTGAAACGCGGCAAGAACAAGAAAAGAATATCAATAAGTTTGAAGAGCGGCTTGGGCGTACTCTTGGAGAGGAATTGCTAGAACCTACTCGTATCTATGTGAAACCAATTATGGAAATACTTGGTGACGGCATTGACCTTAAAGCAATGGTCCATATAACAAGTGGGGGCTACAGCAATCTGAATCGTGTAGAAAATGATAACATTCGTTTCGTGATTGATCCGTCGCCACCTGTCCCCGAGGTATTCAAACTTATTCAGGAAAAAGGTGAAGTCTCTGCTGCGGAGATGTACGAGGTCTTCAACATGGGAACCGGATTTGTGGTTGTTGTGAACGGAATGGAGGAATTTACCAAAATATCAACAATTTGTAAAAAACATGACGTAGCCGCTCAAGTGATTGGGTGTGTCGAACCCTGTCAGGGGAAAGAAGTTACCATACCGGAATTTAATCTGATAGGTAGAGGACAAAAAATTACAAAAATTAAATAGCCTGTGAACTATTTCGTATGAATAAATATCCTAAGGTGTGTGGGAGATTTATAAAGTTGTTGTTAGAAAAACTTCGCGCAGAAAACCAAAAAAACTGCAACTGGACTGATATAGCGGATGAGAAATCCCCATACATGGCCCCAGTGAAATTTTGTTTCATGTTTTTCAATTTCTTCTTCCGCAGATTTTGTGCCCCATACCCAACCGACAAAAATTGCTGTTAACATTCCGCCTAATGGTAATAGGTAGTTAGAGGCAATATTGTCGACGTGGTCAAAAAAATTCATATCAAATAGTTTGGTTTCTGACAGTACCCCAAAAGACAAACCAGAAGGGACTCCAAAAGCAAAGATGGTGACAGACGTAACGAGAACAGCTTTTTTTCTATCCCATTTTCTTTGGTCGATAAAGTAGGCCACTACCACTTCCAAAAGGGATATGCCCGATGTTATTGCTGCGATAGCAAGCAAGGCAAAGAAAATGATTGAAACCAAATTGCCAAATGGCATATCCACAAAAACAGCCGGCAACACGCTAAATACAAGACTAGGTCCTTCGGTGGGCTCTAGTCCCATGGCAAATACTGCAGGAAAAATCACCATGCCAACCAGTAGTGCGATTACAGTGTCAAAGATAACCACATACACCGTTGCGGAGGTTAAGTTCTCTTGTTCCGGAAGGTAGCTTCCATAAGTGAGCATGCAGCCCATGCCAAGGCTGAGTGAAAAAAAGGCCTGTCCTAATGCGATTAAAATTGTTTGAGGGCCAATTTTGTTAAAGTCTGGTTTTAAATAAAATTCAATACCTTCCATTGCACCTGGCAGTGTCAATGAGCGAAACATAAGAAAAATAAGAATAATCACTAGAGTTGGCATCAGAACTTTGCAGGCCTTCTCAATCCCACCGTGAATACCGCGTAAAACAATGCCAACGCAAATTGCCATGAAAAGAGCGTGATAAAAAAGAACTTCCCATGTGTTAGCGATAAAGGAGCCAAAAAACTGTCCCGCCTCTTTTGGCGAAGAAAAACCACTCATTGTATGAGTGAATGCTTTAACAAAATAAGCTAATGTCCATCCACCCACTACTGCATAAAAAGAAAGGATGAAAAAACCAGCTAGCACTCCCATGTAACCGATCTTAACCCAATGAGATTTAGGCTTTAAGGACTGAAATGCTCCAACTGGATTGAGGCAGGTTTTTCTGCCAATGGTAAATTCGGCGAGCATTATTGGGAGTCCTACAGCGATAGTGCAAAGAATATAAATTAAAACAAAAGCACCCCCCCCATTTTGACCTACGATATATGGAAATTTCCAAATATTGCCAAGTCCCACGGCAGAACCTGACGCAGCTAAAATAAATCCGAAGCGTGTATTCCACAGTCCGCGTGATTTTTGATGGTTATTTTTTATTACCATTAGAAATAAAAGATAGTGGTGGAGAATGCCACGTCATCATAAAAATTAATGTAAAATAAATTCAATAGTCATTAATGTAAAAACCAAGTTTTACACCTTTCAAGTATTTTGGAAATGAAAGATGAGAAAAGATATTACTAAAATTTTAACTACAATTCCTAAACTGCCCGGTATTTATATCATGAAGGATTGTCGGGGGGAAATTCTTTACATTGGTAAGGCAAAATCTCTAAAACTTCGAGTCCGTTCATATTTTCAAAAATCTCGCCACATGCCCATTAGAACAAGGATTTTTACCGATAAGGTGCAAGATATTAAATTCTTAACAACCGCAACAGAAGCAGAAGCATTGATTCTTGAGAGTAATTTTATTAAAAAACATCAGCCTAGATATAATGTTCTNCTAAAAGATGACAAACATTATCCATACCTTCGNCTGACAACGCAGGAACGATTTCCAAGACTGGAAGTAGTTCGTCTTGTTAAAAAGGACAGCGCTACNTATTTCGGACCCTACACCATGGTCAAAGAAATAAGGGAAACTATCCGGTTGATATATAAGATTTTTCCACTTCGGCAAAGCAAGGACCGTTTGGATGGTACCGCAATAAGAAGGCCATGCTTAAACTACCAAATGGCTAGATGTCTAGCGCCCTGTGCAGGATACCCTACAGAGTTGGAGTACAATCAAATTGTTCAAGACGTAGTACTTTTTTTAAAGGGTAAAAATAATGAATTAGTNAAAAGTTTAGAAAAAAAAATGAAGTTGGCAGCGAANCAATTAAACTTTGAAGAGGCAGGAGTTTATAGAGATAAAATTNTAGCGGTAAAAACAGTTTTAGGCAAACAAAAGATCATATCCACCTCTCTCGAAGATCAGGATATTTTAGGCTACTGCCGNGACCATCGTCAGGTAATGGTTCAGGTTCTNATTGTACGAAATGGAAAAATGGTTGGTGAAAAAATATATAAAATAAAAGGACNGGCAGACATTGATGATAATGAGATTTTATCATCTTTTATTAAGCAGCATTATATTGACCAAATTCTTCTTCCAAAAGAAATTCTTTTGCCACATNCAATAGATGATATTTTGCTCATATCAGATTGGTTGTCGAAAAAAAAGAAAGGTCGTGTTCGTATAGAGATTCCTTCAAGAGGGAAAAAAAAAGATCTTGTGTGCATGGCAGAAGAAAATGCTAACTTTGCATTAAGAACAGAGTTGGANAAGGGAGAGCTTAGCCTGCGAAGCCTGGATGAATTGCAGGAGACTCTAGGACTAAAATCTTTTCCAGAAGTAATCGAAGGATTTGATATATCAAATATTTCTGGAAAGCATGCGGTGGGGTCAGTTGTAGTTTTTAAAAATGGTGTCGCAGAAAATTCAAAATACCGGCGATATAAAATAGCTGATGTCAAAGGCATTGATGATTATGCGATGTTGCGAGAAGTAATTAATAGAAGGTACCGTCGTCTTTTGAGAGAGAAAAAGGCTATCCCAAACCTCATTTTAATNGACGGTGGATTGGGGCACCTATCTAGTGCTGAAAAAGTNATACGNGAACTAGGCCTTTTAGAGAAAGTTGACCTTGCNTGTATCGCAAAAGGAAAATTTCGTAATACTATTGAAACTGACGAGATATTATTGCCTGGGAGAAAACAGCCAATTTANTTTCGGGAAAATTCTCCATCTCGATTTTTACTNCAGCGTATTCGAGACGAGTCCCATCGATTTGCAATATCATATCATCGAAAACTACGTGATAAGAGTTCGCTGAGCTCGCCGTTGGAGTTGATTTCAGGAATAGGGAAAAAAAGGCGTTTGCTTCTTCTTAAAAGTTTTGGCAGTCTTGATGCTATAAGAAAATCTTCAATGATTCAGCTGNAATCTGTGCCGGGAATAACAGAAAACCTAGCTAAAAAAATAATAACCAGTTTGGAATCCGATCAGGCCATAAATGCCTAAGACTTAATACCCTAAGTGACGATAAGATAAGGGTGGAAGAGTTAATTTCTCATGAATTAAAAAATTTTATATTTTGCTAAGTACTTAATTATTAAGAGATATTTAATGTGGGCAAATAAAAATGAAAAAGAACCAAAATAAAAAAATTAATTTTCTAATAAGACAAGGGTTAATCACAATAATTCTTGGGCTTTTATTTACTGTTAGCTCGACACAGTTAATCTATGCCGAAAAGGCAATTACACCTCTGTTGCATAAGGAGGCGACAATTCTTTTTGATAGAGAAAAGCAGTTGTTTAATGCCCGTATAAAGGTTGACTGGGAGAGGATGCATAGTTTGCAGCACCCGGAATTCAGAAAAAAAGTCTCTGCAGCTGAAATAGAATACTTTGAAGGATGGGTGGCGTCAGATTATAGAGAACAGGCAAAACAGAATGCGCATATTTCAGGTGCTTATGTTCCTACTTTGGACCATATAAAAAAGAATAAATATAAAAAAGATCCTTTAGGCTTTCCTGTGAAAAGAAGATATGCGTGGAGCGGGGATCCCTACCTAAAAATAAAATCGTTCTCTTTAGAAAAAATTTCTATAAGCACAGATGGAAAATACGCTAAGGTAAAGGTGATGCTAAAAGGCCGGCAGAGATTAAACCCCGCTGCAACAAGGGGGGGGGATTACGAATTTGCTGCACAGTATCCCACGACCGATTATTGGGAAAAAGTGAATGGAAATTGGTTCATCACATTATTATCCGCGCCTGTTAACTCAAGTGGAACAGGAATTCTTAAGTACTTTGCTCCTAATAATAAAAGTGGTTGGGGGAAAGCGGGATTCGTGGAAATAAACCCCGCAGATCTCAAGTTACCTTAAAATAAGGCCTAGTAAGGATTTTTTTTCAGAAGAATATATGAGTATCGATCTCCCCTTCCATAAATCTTGGTTCGATGAGGATGAAATTAATGAGGTTGTTGAAACCTTAAAATCCGGTTGGCTTACTACAGGCCCGCGAACAAAACGATTCGAAGATGACTTCAAAGAGTACATTGGGTGTGATTATGCCATTGGGTTAAATTCCTGCACAGCGGGTTTACATTTAGCTTTGGCGATACAAGGATTCGCGCCTGGCGATGAAGTTATAACTACGACAATGACATTCCCCGCAACGGCGAATGTAATACTACATGAACGCCTTTCCCCGGTTTTTGTAGATGTGGAACCAGGAACGCTGACGATGGATGTCAGTCAAATCCAAGAAAAAATAACACCCAAAACAAGGGCAATTATACCAGTGCATTTTGCGGGACATCCGTGTGATATGGACCCCATAATGGATCTAGCTCAGAAGCACAAACTTTTAATTATCGAAGATGCAGCCCATGCTCTGGAAGCAAAATATAAGGGTCGTAAAATAGGTAGCTTGGGAAACCCAACAGCGTTCAGTTTTTATGCAAACAAAAATATTACGACTGGTGAAGGTGGAATGTTAACAACTAACAACGAATCATTAGATGAAATGGTTCGT